>ERZ1066121.75-NODE-75-length-89544-cov-8.829074_pt1 | contig 89544 bp, 70 predicted proteins | sample MGYA00382768_ERZ1066121 | MGnify/ENA primary metagenome ERZ1066121 (study PRJEB33369, sample SAMEA5778351) | biofilm metagenome | biome: Industrial cooling water; feature: Water cooling tower basin; material: Biofilm | place: United Arab Emirates | collected...
TCTACATGATCATGGTCTTCGATCCGCAGATCATGTTCAACGATGGCTTCTATGATCTGATCGAGGTGAAGATCCCGGAGGGCTCGCTGCTGAAGCCGCGTTACCCGGCGGCGCTCTCTGGCCGCACCCACGCGCTGGGCCGCATCTTCGATCTGCTGGGCGCGTTGCTCGGCCAGCGCACGCCGGAATTCCTCTGCGCTGCCGGCTTCTCCTCCTCTCCGCACCTCATGTATTCCGGCCGCGACCAGCGCCAGGGCAAGAACGGCGAGTGGTTCCAGTTGTTCCAGATCGGCTTTGGCGGCATCCCCGGCAAGCCGTTCGGCGACGGGCCGGATGGCCACTCGCTGTGGCCGGGTTTCACCAACGTGCCCAACGAGTTTCTGGAACGCTATTTCCCGCTGCGCATCGAGCGTTATGAGGCGCTGGCCGATACCGGCGGGGCCGGCAAGTTCCGCGGCGGCAACGGCATCCTGATGTCCTATCGCTTCCTGTCGGCAGGCAGCGTTTCCATTCACGATGATCGCTGGTTCACCTATCCCTGGGGCGTGAACGGCGGCGCGCCGGGCAGCCGCGCCCGCAAGATCCTCGAAAAGGCCGACGGCACGCAGACCATCGTGGCCAACAAGCTCGACAGCCTCGAGGTCGAAGCCGGCGACATCCTGCACTTCATCACCTGGGGCGGCGGCGGCTGGGGCAACCCGCTGGAACGCGATCCCGAACTGGTGGGGCTCGAGATCCGCCAGGGCCTGGTGAGCGTGGCCGGCGCCCGCGTCTATGGCGTGGTGGCCGATGCGCAGGGCCGGGTGGATGCGGCTGCCACGGCCGCGCTGCGCGCCGAACTTGCCGCCAGCCAGCCGGCGGAACAGCAGATCTTCAACCGCGGCGGCACGGTGGAGGAGCTGCGCGCCCGTTGTGTGGCCGAAACGGGCCTGCCGGCGCCGAAGCCGCCGGTGTGGCACCATATGGCCGTCGCGGCGGAATAAGGGACGCAGGCGATGACCACCGAAGCCACCGGCCCGCTCGCGGGAATCAAGGTCGTGGAGATGGGCCAGCTGATCGCCGGTCCCTTCTGCGGCCAGCTGCTGGGCGACATGGGCGCCGACGTCATCAAGCTGGAGCCGCCTGGCCAAGGCGATCCGATGCGCGTCTGGGGCCGCGGGGACTATCCGCTGTGGTGGGAGGTCGTCGCCCGCAACAAGCGCGCCGTATCGTGCAACCTGCGCGAACCCGAAGGCCAAGCGCTGGCGAAGCAGCTGATCGCGAAGGCCGATATCCTGATCGAGAATTTCCGCCCCGGCACGCTGGAAAAGTGGGGCATGGCGCCCGCAGATCTGCACGCGATCAACCCCGGCCTCATCATCGTGCGTGTGTCGGGCTATGGCCAGTCCGGGCCCTATTCGGCGCGTGCCGGCTTTGGCGGCATCGGCGAGGCGATGGGCGGCTGGCGGGCCATTGTTGGCGATCCTGATCGTCCACCCAGCCGCATGGGCGTTTCCATCGGTGACAGTCTGGCGGCCACCTATGGCGCGCTTGGCGCGCTGGCCGCGCTCAATCACCGCCATGTCACTGGCAAGGGCCAGGTGGTTGATTCCGCGCTCTACGAAGCGGTGCTGCAGGTGATGGAGAGCTTGGTGCCGGAATATGTGGCCTCGGGCTATGTCCGTGAGCGGTCAGGCTCCGTGCTGCCGGGCATCGCGCCGTCCAACGTCTATCCCTGCAAGGATGGCGAATATCTGATCGGCGCCAACCAGGACACGGTGTTTGCGCGCCTGTGTGCTGCCATGGGCCGGCCGGAGTTGGCCCAGGACCCGCGCTATGTGAACCATGTCGCCCGCGGCAAGCATCAGGAAGAGCTGGACAGTCTGATCGCCCACTGGACGCGCACGCTCACCATGCAGGAACTGGAAGACAAGATGATCGAAGCCGGTGTGCCGGCGGGCCGTCTCTATCGCCCGCAGGACATGCTGGATGATCCGCACTTCCAGGCGCGCGAGGCGATCATCGGCGTGGCCCATCCGCGCTGGGGCGAGGTGAAGATGCAGAATGTCTTCCCCAAGCTGTCGGCCACGCCGGGCAGCGTGCGGCGCCGCGCGCCCGAGACCATCGGGCAGGACAACGAAGCCGTCTATGGCGAACTGCTTGGCCTTGATGCCGATGCGCTTGCAGCTTTGGCCGAGCGTGGCATTATCTGATCCGGACATCGTTCCGGGGAGAGTTGCCATGATCCGTTCGCTGAAGCCGGCACTGGCTGTTGGCCTGCTGCTTGCCGCTACCCCGGCGCTGGCCGCCCTCGGCCACGCCTTCACCAACAAGACCACCGCCGGCCTGCGCTGCCGCCTCTCGACCGAGACCAGCAATACCGCCATGACCATCCAGCTCGAACCGATGGAAACGGTGACGGTGATGGGCCAGTATCGCGATATCCGCTGCGATGAGCCGGTGGTGCGCCAGCGCTTCGCCATTGCCGATGGCGGCAGCTATGTGTTCCATCGCAATCGCGACGGCAACACCATCAGCCTGCGACCCAACTGATCTGCACCAGGATCAAGAGGCCGAGCAGCGCAAACAGGGCCGCCGCCACACGGCGCACCAGCACCAGCGGCACCAGCTTCAGCATCCGTTCGCCCAGCAGCACCGCCGGCCCGTTGGCCAGCATCATGCCCAGCGTGGTGCCGATGGTGACCGCCGCCACATCCTGGAAGCGCGCACCCAGCGCCACGGTGGCGATCTGCGTCTTGTCTCCGATCTCCACCACGAAGAAGGCGAGCGTCGTCACCAGCAGCGCCTGGCGGCCGCTTGTGGCCGGCGGCGTGTCCATCGTGTCGGGCACCAGCGTCCAGACTGCCATGGCCAGGAAGCCCAGCCCCACCCCGGCCTGGAACCACGGGCCTGCCAGCCAGCCGGCCAGCGCCACGCCGGCCCAGGCCGCCAGCGCATGATTGGCCAGCGTGGCGATCAGGATCCCGGCCATCACCTGCAGCGGCTGGCGGAAGCGTGCCGCCAGCAGCACGGCCAGCAGCATCGTCTTGTCGCCAATCTCCGCCAGCGCCACGATCGCCGTTGATGTGCCGATGATGGCGATCAGGCTGTCCATCGCTGAGCTATAGACGCAGGCCATGGGCTCTTGCCAGAGGCCGCCAATGGGCAGAAACTCCCGCCCATGCCCCCACTGTTCGCGCCTCCGTTCCTTCAGCTGGCTGCCACCACGGCCAATGTGCCCGCCCTCGTTCCGCTGCCGCCCGCCCAGCCCTATGTGGCGCCGGCCAGCATCGACAACCGGCTGGAGGTGACGGGCGACGCGCTGGAGGCCGAACAGCTGAAGAAGCGCATGTTCATCGACGTGAGGGTGAACGACACCGGCCCGCACCGCTTCCTCGTCGACTCAGGCGCCGATCGCTCGGTGGTCAGCGACGGGCTGGCCGCGCAGCTCAACCTGCCGGCCGGCGAACCGGTGCGCGTGCAGGGCATGGCCGGCGCCCGCGATGTCGCCACCGTGGAGGTGGCGGCGCTCACGCTCGGCAAATCGGAGATCGGCCCGATCATCGCGCCGGCGCTTTCGGCCCGGCACCTCGGCGCCGATGGCCTGATCGGCATCGACGCGCTGGCTGATCAGCGGCTGATGATGGATTTCGAGAAGCGCACCATCACCGTGCAGGATTCGCGCCTGCCCTATGCGCCGTCCGGCAGCGAGATCGTCGTCACCGCCCGCCGTCGCAAGGGCCAGTTGATCATCACCCAGGCCTCCGTGGAGAAGCGCGACGTGTCGGCGGTGATCGATACCGGCAGCGAAATAACGCTGGGCAACAGCGCGCTGCGCCAGCGGCTGTTCGGCAAGGGCCGGCCGAAGGAAATGCAGGATATCGAGCTGCTGTCGGTCACCGGGCAGGTGCTGAAGGCCGAGGCAATCGTGCTGGGCAATGTGCAGATCGGCGGACTCGTGCTCAGCAACGTCGTCGTGGCCTTTGCCGATGCGCCGCCGTTCGCGCTGTTCGGCCTCACCGAACGGCCGGCGATCTTCCTGGGCTCCGATCTCCTTTCCAACTTCCGCCGCGTCAGCCTCGATTTCCGCAACCGCAAGGTGCGCTTCGTGCTGCGACCGAACGCGCAGATCCGGGATTTCGTGTCCCGCCAGTTCTGATCAGTTCTGCAGTGTGTTGACCGCCAGGCGCTGGAACTGGCTCTGGCAGCCGGCTTCCACCAGCGTCATCCCCAGCGCTTCGACATCGGCCGCCGCCGCCACCTGCTTCACGGTGAGGGTGACCGCCGTCTTGCTTCCCTTGATGGTGAGCGCGCCGGGACGCCCCGCCACCGCCGCCGGCAGCGCCGCGGTGGCCTGCCCCGCGCCGAAGGTGAGCGTGGCGGTCGCGCCATCATCGCGGGTGATGGTGAGCGTCTGGGCCGCGGCGGTGTCGGCGCGCCACAGCGCGATATTGGCCGGATCGAGCGTGCACACCGTATCGCTGGCCCTGATGTCGAGCGTCCACACCCCCGGTGGCGAGGGCGGACCCTGGTCCTGTCCGGTGGCGCGCACCGCCCCGATGCGGGCCCGCCGCGCCGGCTTCTGGATCAGGAGGTCGGCAAAGGCCACGTCTCCGGCAGCCGCGCTGGGCGCCGCCAGGCTGAAAGTGCCGGGCCCCGAGAAGCTGCGGGTGCCGCGCGCATCGAGCACCACGATCGAATCCCCGGCCTTCAGCGTCACCGGCGCATCTGCCAGGCGCTGGCCGGGCTTGAACTGCGCCGCCGAAGGGCCGGCGGCGCGCACCACCAGCGGGCCCGCCAGCGCCGGAACCGCGGCCAGCATCCCGGCCACCAGCAGCATCTGCCTAATCGAGATCATGCACCCCTCCCGGTCCCACCTGTTCCAGTCTCTCTACCAGATACGCCAGCGCCCTGTCTTGCGGTGCAGCGGCTGAACGCGCCCTGAGCGCGGCCAGCGCCGCCGCGTCACCGCGCTCGAAGGCAGCCAGCAGCCCCTCAGTCAGCTTGTCTGCCACGGCGCTGCCCACGCCCAGCGGCTCGAACACCTCGATCGGCTTCTCACGGCCGCGCACCCGCACCCGGCCCATGGCGCGGAAATGGTCCAGCCCCATCTGCTCGGCCGCCTCGCGGCTGACCAGCGCCGCCGTCTTCAGCGACTTGTTGGCGCCTTCCAGCCGCGCCGCCACGTTCATCGAATCGCCCAGCGCCGTGTACTGGATGCGGCCTTCGCCGCCGAAATTGCCCACCACGACATCGCCATGATGCAGGCCCACGCGGGTGCGCCCCATCGCTGGCCGCCCGCCCTCTGCCACACGGAAGCGTTCACCAGCCTGCACCATCTCGACGGCGCAGGCCAGCGCCCGGGCCGCATCGTCGGGCCGGGCGATCGGCGCGCCCCAGAAGGCGATCACCGCATCGGCCACGAACTTGTCGAGCGTGCCGCCATGTTTCAGCACCACCGCGCTCATCGTGTCGAGATAGTCGTTGAGGGTGGCGGCCACCACTTCCGGCGGCTGGCTCTGGCACATCGAGGTGAAGCCCTCGATATCGCTGAACAGGGCGAACACCGGCCGCCGCTCACCACTCAATTGCAGGCGTTCAGGCTCGGCGAGGATCTGTTCTGCAACATCGCGCGGCAGATATTTGCCCAGCGCCCCTTGCGCGAAGCGGCGCTGTTCGGCGCCCACCACGCGCGCCATGGTGCTGGCGGCGATCAGCGCCAGCAGCCAGGCCACACCCAGCCCGGCGCTCGACAGGCCATAGGTGTCATAGCCCTGGCCGGCGAGGCCATAGGGGATCCAGCCGAGCAGGCCGATCTCGATCACCGCGAACGGCACCAGATAGCGGGCGCTACCATCAAGGCCGCCGGTAAGCGCGCCGAGCAGCACCGCCAGCACCGCCAGCGCCCACATCAGGACGGGCGACAGCGGGGCCAGCGTCACGCCATCAAGCGCCTGCGCGATCAGCACGGCATGCAGCTCCACGCCCGGCGTCGTCTGCCCGGAAAGCCGGGTGAAGGGGGTGATGAAGCGGTCCACCTCTGGCAGATCGGCGCCCACCAGTACGATCTTTCCGGCAATGGCGTCCTTCAAGGCAACCGCAGTGGCGGCATCGCCGAACAGATCGATCGGCAGCGAGGCGAACACCGGGCGATCAGCGAACTGCGCCCGCCGGAAACGCGCCGAGCCCTGGTGGCGGGCAAAGCCCTTGGCCCCGGTGATGGCATTGACCAGCAAGGCGGGCGGCACACGCGCCGGCACCGGCCATTGCCGCCAGGCGTTGTCGCTGTCCACATCCAGCCGGATGTTGGCGGTGCGCACCGGCGCGCTGGCAACGCCGGCAAAGAAGGTGCGCATGTGCGCCTCCTGCCAGGGCATCACGAACTCGCCATTCTCTTCATTGCTGGAAAAGCCGAAGAATGTGGGTGTCTTCATCGCCAACAGTGCATCCTTCAGCACCGGGTCCTCGGGTTGCGGCTGGTCGATCAATATGTCGACGCCGATGGCGCGCGGCCCCAGCGCATCGAGATTGGTGAGCGCGCGGGCCAGCATGGTGCGATCAAGCGGCGAGCGCTTGCCGGTGGCGGCCAGCGTTTCCTCGGTGAACACCACCAGCACCACCCGATTGTCCTGATCGACACGCGGCGCGTTCAGGTCCACCCGCACGTCATACAGGCCGCGCTCGGCCGCCAGCAGGAAGGGCATGTTCCAGCTGTAGCGCGCCACCAGCAGCGCCAGCACCAGCACGAGACCGGTGACGAACAGGCGCAGGCTGCCGGCCTGTCCGATCGCCTGCCGCAGGGTGGCAAAACCGCTGCCCAATCCGCTGCGCTCCCTTCCCGCTCCGGCTCAGCGGCCGCGCTGGCTTGCAGCGGGCGTGCCGATCAGCGGCTTGGCAGCATCGCCGATGATGGCAAAGCCCGACCAGTAATAGGGGTGCGAGGTTTCGGCGGCATCCATCATCGCCACCTGGCTGCGGCGCAGCGCCTCGCCCACGCTGGCCTGGCCGGCATCGGCGAACAGGCCGGTGATCAGCTTGGTGGTGGCATCATAGCTGTCGGGCACCGGCCAGTGGCTGGCGATCACCGCGCGGGCGCCCGCGCCGACAAAAGCCCTCACCAGGCCATCCAGCGCGAAATTGCCGCCCGTGGTGATGCCGGCTTCCCGCGTGGCCGATGCGGTGGCGGCGCCGGCGGTGTCACAGGCCGAAAGGATGATGGTGTCGGCATCAAGGCTGAGATCGAAGATCTCACGGAAGCTCAAAAGGCCGTCACTGTCCCCGGCGCCGAAGCTGGTGAGCAGCGCCGGGCGGGCCGGGCATTCGGGGCGCGGCGCCGTGACCAGGCCGTGGGTGGCGAAGTGGATGACCCGATAATCCTTCAGGTCGCCGCGCGCCAGCATGCCGCTGTCACTGAAGCCGGCACCCGTCGCCACGCTGGCGCCGCCGCGCTGCAACAGGCCGGCGGCCAGCTTCAGCTCTGCCGAGGAGATCGGCCGGCCCCATTCCGCCAGCGGCCAGTCGCAATCGGCCCGGCTGGCCAGCGTGCCGGCCGGAATGGGGCTGGCCGGCACCTGGTTCTCGCCCAGGCCCAGATAGGCCTTGCCAGCACGGCTGGCGGCCAGCGCGCGCACATCCATGAAGGCGCGCGGGCTGGTGGCCGTGGAGATGATCCGCTCGCGGCCCAGCCAGGCCAGCCCGCGCGCATCGAAGGCATCGGCATTGTCGTCTGCCTGCCGCGCCTGATAGGCGGCCAGCCCGGCATCGCTGGTGAGGAGCAGGTTGAACGGCAGCTGCAAGAGCGCGCCATCTGGTTCCACGATCAGGTGCCGGCTGCCGGCAACCAGTCGCGCCACCGCCCCCTCATCCGGGCCCATCAGCTGGCGATACAGCTGCCGGGCGGCCGGGGCATCGAAGGGATAGGTGGTGGGCCGGCCATTCTCGAACAGCACCACCGTGTCGCGGATTGCCTTCACCGCCTGGCCCAGTGCCGCGGCGGTGGCCGGCACTTTCAGCACGGCGGCACCATCGGGCGCGGCGACGAGCGCATAGGCATCCTCGCCCAGTAGCACCAGCTTGTAATAGGCCTCGCCGGGCCGCAGCACCTGTTGCAGGCTGGCCAGCGTGACGCTGCCATTGCTGATGCTGCGATAGCGCGGAAACTCTGCCAGCCGGGCCAGCAGCGCCGTCTGATCGCGGCCCAACTCGGTTCGGCGCTGGCGCAAGGCCACCAGTTGCTCCTGCTCCGGCGCAGTGGGGGCATCGATCTGGGACAAGCGGGCAATATCGGCCTCCAGGCGCACGACATCGCGGGACAGGGTGATCGACTGGCGGAACAGGCTCGATGCCTCGTCACTGCCGCCCGAAAGCTCGCGGGCCAGCACCGCCTGCGTCTGCGCCACGCCGGGGCGCACCAGGATCTGGCTGGCATCGAACAGGTCGGCAGCGGCGGCGGCATCGCCCTTTCTGGCCAGCTCCGCAAACCACGACGCCAGCAGCGGCCGCAGCACCTGCCCGGCACCCGGCGTTTCCGGTGCCGCCTTGACGATGGCGCGGAACTGCGTGGCTGCGCCTTCCGTGTCACCACGCCGCGACATCAGCGCTGCCTGGCGCGCCTGCGCCGCCAGCAAGGCCGCCGATTGCGGGAACTGCGCTTCGGTAAGCAGCACGGCCTCGGCCAGTGCGACACTGGCATCAGCGGCGCGGCCCTGCCGCTCCATCACGCCGGCCAGCTCGGTGGCCACGGCGGCGCGCAGCCACAGGATCGACAGCACCCGGCCGCCACGCAACGCCACCAGCCGACGCTGCGCTTCGGTGAGCGCAGACAGGGCTTCAGGCAGCCGGCCCTCGCCGGCGTGCGCCGCGCCGGCCAGATACAGCGCCTGGCCATCAAGGATGATCTCCCGCTCCTCGGCAGTGAGGCTGCTGCCGCCGGCCGCCAGCCCGCGCAGCGTGGCATCATCGGTGTTGAGGCGCTGCGACAGCGGCACATCGATGAAGCCGCCGGCCAGCCGCGTCGCATCGGTGGTGGCCACGGCGCTGGCCACAGGGCGGGCCAGTTCGGCCAGTGCGTCGGCGGTGCGGCGCTGGTTGAGCAGATGCTGCACCCGGCTGTTGCGCACCAGCCGGCTGGCCACCGGATCGCTGGCATCGAGCAGCTGGCCGGCGCGGGCGAACAGGCGATCGGCTTCGGCAAAGCGGCCCAGGTTGGATTGCTGGAGGCCCTGGTTGGCCAGATATTCGGCGCTGCGGGTGAAGCCCGGCGCGCCCTGCCGATTGCGCTCCACCAGCAGATCGAAGAACTCGGCAGACTCGGCAAAGCTGGCGGCGTTGTTGCGCGTATAAGCCTCGGCGAGCGCCTGACCCGGCTCCAGGCTGCCGGCCTGGATGCGGGCGAAGGCTGCCGGATCGCCAGCTTCGGTGCTGGCCACCTCCACGGTGCCGGTCACGACGGCATCGGCCAGCAGCGATTTCAGGCCCAGTTCCAGCGCCGAGCCATAGCCGGCCAGGCCATCGGCCACGAAGAGCGTGCGGCCATGCTGCACCGTGTAGCGCAGCCGGGCCAGGCCATCGATCGTGCAGCGGTTGACCGTGGCGCCGGGAACGGCGGCAGCCGGCCGGGTGTCGCTGTTCAGGCACCCATCCGGCAGCGGCGGTGCCCCCGTGCGCAGCGCATAAAGGCTGCCCACCGGCGCTGCCGCATCGCGGCAAACGATGCGATAGCCGCGATCGAACATGCCCTTCAGCGCCGGATCCGAAACCTGCGCCTGCGCCGTGCACAGCACGCCGGCGGTGCCGATGCGGAAACTGTCCGCCAGCTGCAGGCTCTGACCCGAGTTCTGGGCCTGCACGGGAAGCGACGCTGCCAGCGCCAGCAGTGTCAGGAAGCCAAGGCGGCGCATCATTCCTGCCCTCCCACGGGGCGGCCGGGCGGCGTTCGGTTCTCCTGCCACAGGGCCGGGTTGCCGCCGCTGGTCACTGGATCGGTGGCATCGACATCGCTGAACAGCGGGCCGAAATCGAACAGGCGCTGCTGCATCACCACCGGCAGCTTCTCGGCAGGTGATCCCAGCCGCTCGCGTTCCTTCTGTTCCTCGGGGGTGAGCGGCTCAACGCTGGTGAGGAACGACAGGAAAGATTGCTCCAGGCCTTCGGGGATCACCGTGCAGGTCTGGCCGATCACGCAGCCATTGACCTGCGAGGTTGCCGTGAAGCCCGACAGGCCCGGCAGGAACTGCACCAGATCAACTGTGGAGAGGTTGACCGCGAAGCTGCCGTCGCTCTTCCGGATCCGGCCGTTGATGACCAGATCGAGCGAGGGCTGCTGGCTGCCCCCGGCCAGCGCCGTCACCACCAGCCCGCCATCGCCGGCCGTGAAGCCGGCCTTGGCCTGAGAAGTGCCGCTGTTCTGGATCAGCAGATCCTGCGAAGCTGCGAGGTTGAGGGTGCCGGCGCTCAGCGTGCCGACAGCATCGCCGCCCGCCGGCGTGGCGTTGAGCGCAGTATCGCGCGCCTGCCCGGTGAGCGCACCGCTGGCGATCTGGTCCAGCAGGCCCGCCGTCGCCACGCGAATCGAGGGCGCCACCAGCCGCAGCGTGCCGGCGGGCGCTTCCGTGTTGCTGCCCAGCCGGATGCTGCCGCTGCCTTGCACCACCTCGATGCGGGTGCCGGAAAGCAGGCGCAGGATATTGGTGCTGCCAGCCTGGGCCATGGTGACGGCGCCGGTCACGCGCGTCAGCCCGAAGGCATCCAGCGTGATGCCGGGGTTCTGCGCATCGCCGGGCGCAATCGCCGGCAATGCCAGCTGTTCGATGGTCATGCCGCCATTGGCATTGCGCACGGTGATGCTGCTGGCCTTCAGTGCCCCGAATTCGGCGTTGGACAGGCGATAGACGCCCGGCGATGCGGTGCCGCCAGCGCCGCCGATCACCGCGCTGGTGGCGCTGCTGTCCACGGTGAACAGGATGGAGCCGCCGGCCACGCCAACAGACGCCAGTGGGTCCATCACGATATCGCTGGCATTGACCGCCAGCAGCGGCGTGTTGACGTTGAAATCCAGCGTGGCGGTGCCACCGACATCGACCAGCATGCTGGTGGCGGCGGTGGTGCTGTCCACGAAGAAATTGCCGGTGGCGGCGGCGATGAAGCGGCCGGTGCTGACCGTGCCGGCAATGTTGATGTTGCCGATCAGGCGGATCGGTGTGCTGGCCAGCAGCGCATCGAAGATCGGATTGCCCGCCTGATCGAAGCTGATCTGCGGCAGCAGCTCGTGCGAGGCGATGTAGACGAAGCCCTGCGGCGAGGTGCTGAGCGAGGGCGCCGAGACGCCGCCGGTATCGAGCAGCACGATGCCGTTGCCGGCGCTGATGCTGCCACTGTTCACCCCGGTCACGCCCGACAGGATCACGCTGCCCGGGGCGGTGATGCCGAAGGTGCTGATGGTGCCGGGCGTGGTCAGCACGACATGGCGGCCGGCGCTGATGCCCAGCGTGGTGATCGCCGCGCCCGCGGAGATCTTGAGATCATTGCCCACGCTGGTCTGACCGAGCGTCACCGCGCCATCGGAGATCAGCTCGATATCGCCGTCGACGTCGCTGCTGCCCAGCGTGATGCCGGCGCTGCTGTCGAGCAGCAGCGAGCTGGCGGTAACGGTGCCGCCGAACAGGATGGGGCCGGTGGCCGCCAGCTGAAGTGCACCGGTGAGGATATCACCGCCGATGCTGATGCCGCCGGCCACGCGCAACGGCGCAGTGGCCAGCAGCGCGGTGTAATCCGGCGGCGCGCCGGGCGCGAAGCTGATCAGGGTGCGCTGGCTGAAGTCGCCGGCATAGAGCGTGTTGGTGAGACCGGTGCTGATGCCGCCGGTGGCAATGTCGCCGCCGGACAACAATACGGCATGGCGCGCGGCACTGATCTGGCCCGCCGTAACGCTGGTCTGGGCGACTAGGCCGATGTCGCGCGCACTGGTGACATTGCCCACAGTGATTGCACCCAGCGCGCGCACATAGACTGACGGCGTGCCCAGCGGATCGGGATCCACCGTGCCGGCATCCAGCGCGCCGGCGTTGACCGCGCCATCCGACAGCAGCCACAGCTGCGCACCGGCGCTGGCAGGGCCGCCGTTGATCGCCGTGCTGGCGGAAAGCCGGACATCACGATCGCCGCGCAAGGCCGCAAAACCGATGCTGGTCCCGGTCAGCAGCACATCGCGGCCGGCATCGGCTTCAAACAGCTGGATGCCGCCGGCAAGGCTGTTCACCTGCACATCCGTGCTGGCGAACAGGCGGGTGGCGAGATTCACCCCGCCATTGGCACTGATGGCAATGGTTGGCGCCGTCACGCTGCCGATGGCGCCGGGTGTTGGCGTGCCGAAGCCGCTGAGCGCCTGGCCAGCGGCATTGAGGCTGAGCACGCCGCCGCCGGTGATGGTGCCGCCATCGTTGATGCCGATGCTGCCGCTGCTGATCAGCGTGCCGTCGCCGGCAATGGCGATGGTGCCGCCGATGCGCGCCACCAGGCCGCTGCGCAGGCCGCTGGCGGGGGCCAGACCGCCGCCGGCAAGGGCAGACAGGGATTGCAGGCCGATGCTGCCGCCGGCCAGCGCCTCCAGCTGCACGATGCCGGCCTGGCCCGCACCAAAGTCGCCGGCCTGGCCGCTGGCCTGCAGATCGGTCGCACCTGGCACGGTGATGCTGCCGCCATCGGCAACCATCCTGACGCTGCCGCCGGCTCCGCTGCCCGCCGCAAGGCCTGAGGCGCCGCCCGTGCCGTTCGCCACCATGGTGAACGGCTGACCTTCGGGATCGAGCAGGATTTGGCCGCCCGGATTGGCGGTGATAGCGATGCTGCCGCCCACACCCGCGCCGCCGGCCAGCGTGCTGCCGCCTTCGCCGCCCTGCCCGCTCGCCGAAAGCGCCAGGCCCTGGCCACCGCCAAAGATCGAGAGCGTGCCGGCCGCATTGATGTTGATGCTGCCGCCCGTGCCGACGGCGGTGGCAAACGCGTTCAAGTTTAGCACCCGGCCATCGGCGTTGATGTCAATGAAGCCCGCCTGCCCGGCATTGCGCAGGCGCAGCAGGCTGCCGGCACCGGCACTTATGCTGATGCTGCCACCAGTGGCATCCTGCCCCGGCCCGAATTCGAAGCCATCGCCCGACAGGCCCTGGGCATCAAGCACCACAGCAGCGCTGTCCACCAGCAGGCTGGCGCCAGTGCCGGTGGTGGACAGGGTGACAGTGCCGCCCACCGCCGCCCCCAGCACACCGCGCGCCGCCGCCGACAGATCGCCGGCGATGGTGAGGATGCCGCGGTCGACCGTCACCGCCGCCGCGCCGCCGAGGCCGCTGCCGGTCAGTCCCAGCGCGGAATCGACCGTGGGCCCGCCGCCGCCTTCGGCGACCAGCGTGGCGGCGCCGGCCAGCGTGGCCGTGCCCAGCTGCACAAGCAGCTGCGCGGTGCCGCCGGTGCCATTGCCGCCGGTGACACCCGCCGCCGCGGCAAAGCCGCCGAAACCGCGCGCATCAAGCAGCAGATTGCCATTGATCTGGAGGGTGCCCGCCGTGGCCGCCGCTGCCGCGCCAGCGGCTTCATGCAGGCTTAGCTGCACGCGGGCGGTGCCGCCAATGGCCGAGCCCGGCGCGCTGGCCGACTGGCCGCCGCCGGCACCGGCAAGGATGGTCACATCGCCGGTCACGGTCATCTCGGCCGGCAGGCCGGCGGTGAAGTGCGGCGTTGCCAGCAGGTTGGCGAGACCGCCCTGTGCATTGCCGCCGCCCAAGTCGCCCGCCACCGAGAAGCCGGCGCTGCCACCCGTCACACTGGCATCGATATTTGCATTGGCCACGTTGACGATGCCGCCGCGCGCCAGGATGGTGTGCAGATTGCCCTGCGCATCGCCGCCGCGCCCGCCAAGGCCGCCGCCTTCCACGGTGCCACCATCCCCGCCGATGGCGCGCCCATCGATGACCACATTGCCGAAATTGGCAACCGATTGGTTGGCGATCGGCACGATCGGCCCGCTGATCACGCCCAGATTGACCGCACCGGATCGCGCCTGGCCGCCATTGCCGCCATTGCCGCCCACCCCCAGCCCACCGGCGCCGCCGATGCTGCTGTTGTCCACCAGCAGCTGGCCGGTGGTGAAATTCGACTGCGCCGGCTGCACGCCGATGGTCAGGAAGGTTTCGGTGAGGTTGGGATCGGACCCGAAGGCCGCCCCGCCATTGCCACCGGTGCTGCCGCTGCCGCCGGCACCGCCGCGCGCGCGCGCGAACAGGAAAGTGCCGGCCGTTGTAACGCTGGCGCCGGGCCCGCCTTCCAGCGACGACAGGAACAGCACCTGCTGCCCCACGATGGCTTCGCCGCCAGCACCGCCACTGCCACCAATGGCATTGCCGCCGGTGGCATCCACCTCGAAGACGAGATCGCCGGTCAGGGTGACATCGGCGTTGTTGATCCGCTGGAACTGCCGGCCGCCGCGGGCATTACCGCCCAGCGTGCCATTGCCGCCCACAGCGCTCGCGGTGATCAGAAGGGACGCCGCATTGATGCTGCCGGACGCGGCCTCCATGAAGGAAAAGCCGCCGCGTGCGGTGCCGCCAGCGCCGCTGCTGCCATTGCCGCCCACCGCCGTCGCATCAAGAGCGATCGCTCCCGTCACCTGGATGCCCTGATCGCCTGGCTGGCTGTTCGGGCCCAGTCGCAACAGGATGGCCGGCGGCTGCCCGTCACCATTGTCGAGGGCAATGGCGCCGCCGCCCACCGTGCCGTTGCCGCCCACCACGCCGGCGCGCAGTTCCAGCGCACCATCCACCAGCAGGGTGCCGCCGTTGATCAGGTTGACATGGGCGAGGCCGCCCGTTGCTGCCCCTCCCAGACCGCCGCCGCCGTTGCCGCCGATGGCTTCGGCCTGCACCCGCACCGTGTTGCGCAGATCGAGGATCGCGCTGCCGGTCGTGACCAGGCGCGCCTGGCCGCCGGTGGCGCTGCCGCCGTTCGGATTGCCGCTGGCCAGGCCCGGGCTGGCGCTGGCACCGGCATCGATCAGCGTGTCGTCGATGTTCAGCAGGCTGGTGCCGCCGCCGGCTTCGTTGACGAACACATTGGCCTGGCCCCCCACGAAGCTGTTGCCCCCGCTGTTCAAGCTGCCTTGCGCCCGCGCCGTGATAAACAGGCCGACTGTGGCCAGCGACGAATCGTCGGCGAGCGACAGTTCGGCAATGCCGCCCCGCGCCAGACCACCGGCGAGGTGCGCGCCGCCGCCTTCGTTGTAGAAGCCATCGGCGGTGATCGTGATGTTGCCATTGGGCACGTCCAGCCCGACTCCGGACCCCAGCTGCAGCCGCGCGATGCCGGCCAGCGCGTCGCCCGATTGCTGGCCGTCAGCGCCCGCTTCGGCCACGGCATTGGCACCGATCGACACGCCGCCGAACACCAGCGCGTTGCCGCCATCCTGGATGCTCATCTCGGCAAGGCCGCCAAAGCCATTGCCGGCGGCACCGCCGGCGGCGAAGCCGCCGATGCCCGCGGCATCCAGCACATAATTGGTGGCGCTGACCTGACTGCCGACACCGGTCACCAATACGCGCGCCGTGCCGCCATTGCCGTTGCCGCCGGCAAGGCCCGGGCTGAAGGCCGCCTCACCGAAGGCCGAGGCATTGACCACCAGATCATCGCCAACCGAAATGCGGCCACCACCCGCCGCAGTCACTTCGGCCTGTCCGCCGAACAGGCTCTGGCCATTGGTGTTGCTCGATCCGGCAGAGGCATCCACGATCAGCGAACCTGAAATGCTGAAGATGTTGCCGGACTGGGCGCTCGCCAGGGCCTGGCCGCTGGCATAGATCTCGACATTGGCCGCCGCCTGGGTGGAGCCGGCCACCGCCGTCACCTGCCCGAGATTCTTGGAACGGATGGCGAGGTTGGAGGTGATGTTGCGATTGTCCACCACCACGCTGACATCGGCCGGCCCGGAGGTGGGCGCTTCGCTGAACTGCAGCGTGCCACCGCCCAGCGGCGTGCCAATGATGTCGTGCCCGCCCGACAGCACGATGGCGTTGCCATCGATATCGGCGGAGTTGGCCACATCGAAGCCGAGCTGGGCACCGCCGCTGATCAGCAATGTCATGGCATCGTTACGCGGCACCGCCATCATGTAGATGCGGCTGTAGACGCCCTGCCCGCCAATGCCGCCGGCCCCCGTGATGCTGCCATTGATCGTGTTGGTGCCGCCGGCGGCCGATCCGATGTTGGCGCTGATGTCGAACAGGCCGCCATTCAGCGTGAAGCTCACATCCTCGGCCATCACCAGTGCCGCCGAGCCACCGAAGCCCAGCGTGACGGCGCCGTTCATGGTGAGGCGCGGCGCCACGGCAATCATGTAGTTGGCCACGTCGATCTGCGCGCCGGCATCGATCTGCACGCCGGCGGTGCTGCCGGAGGCGGCCGCAAGCTGAAAACTGGTGCCGGTGAGGAACGGGTTGCCGCCAGCCGCGCCCACCGGATCATTGGCGGTCAGCAGCAGGGCGCCGACATCGAACTGCGCCGTGCTGCCGATCAGCAGCCCGCCTGGCGCATAGAACCAGATGCTGCCGATGGCATCGCTGGACACCAGCCCATTCAAGGCAACGGCCCGTGACGGATCGGCGGTGATGATGCGGTTGAGCACGGTGTAGGGAATGCCGACACCGCTCTGGAAGCTGGCGCTGTTGCCGGCCGGCAGAAAGTTGATCGGCGGGCCGCCGACGGCGTTGTCGTTCGGCACCCAGTTGATGATCGCCTGGGCGCTGTCCACCGAGATGATCTCGGTGCCGGTGGCGACATTGCGGGTGACGTTGCCCAGCGGCACCGTGGGCGTGCCGAGGAAGGCCTGGGCGTGGGCCTGCTGCGGCGCCAGCGCCAGCATGGCGGCCAGCACCGCCGGAGACGCGGCCCGCGCCAGGCCGGCCTTGCCGGGCGCATGCAATTGATCGCGACGGCGCATCAGCGGGTCCTCCACGGGAACAGGCGCGACGTGAGGGTGACGAGCAGGCGGACATCGCCGGCCTGCACCGGCCCGGCATCCTTCAGCGCCACCGCGCCCGACAGATCGAGGCGGGCGCGATTGCCGATGCTGAAGCGCGCGCCGGCGCCGCCCGACACCAGCGATTGCGGGTTGGCGAAGCCCGCACCCAGCCCGCGCGCCCAGGCCCAGCCGGCATCGACAAAGGCATAGGGCATCGCTGCCAGCCGCAGATCATCATCCAGCACGATGGCATCATGGCGCAGCTCGGCGGTCACGGCGGCGCCGTCGTCGCCGGTCAGGCTGCCGGGATCATAGCCGCGGCCCACCGTGAAATTGCCCAGCGCGAAGCGTTCAAAGCCGAACACCGATCCGCTCGCCCATTGCGCCCGCGGCTGCACGGCAAGCGTGAGCTGGGTGGACAGGCGCAGCTCGGCCTGGCCGGTAAAGCGCAGCACGGTGGCCGTGGGGTTGCCGGTGATCAGGCTCGGTGGCACCGACGTGCCACCCAGACAGGTCGCCGGATTGGTCAGGCAATCGGGGCTGGCACCAAGGACATCAAGGCCCTGGCGCAGTTCGAGATTGGCCGCGAAGCGCCAGGCCGTGGTGCCGCGCGGCCCGCGGCCCCGCATGTCCTGCCATTCGCCGCCCAGTTGCACATAGGCGACGCGGATGCGATCGCGCGACAGCGGCGCGCCGCCGAACTGCACCTTCTGGTTGACCAGATCGAGGCCGGCGCGGCCGATCAGCGAGGCAGCCTGGCTGCGCTTGAAGGGATAGCTGGCTTCGATGTTGGCGAAGAAGGTCTCGGCATCGATGCGCGGCACGCCGGGGCCAAGATCAGGCCGGGTCCAGGCCTGGGTGACACGGCCGCCCAGCCGCAGCCCCTCGCCGCCGATGGTGAAGTTATGGCCTGCCTGCAGCACATGCTGCTCGGTGAAATCGGCGGTGCCATAATAGGAGACGAAGCTGCTGTCCCCCATGCCGGTGAGGCCATGCAGCTGCACGCGGGCCTGGCCGCCCCAGGCCCCGGTCTGCGATGCGGCCAGGTTGCTGATCACCAGATCGGCTTCCACCGGCACCCGGCGCACGCTTACTTCGCCCACCATGTCGCCGGCGCCGGTGCCGGCGGGCTTCAGCGCCAGCCGTGCTTCCATGCCAGGCAGATCGCGGGCCAGCAGCAAATAGCGTTCGGCCTCGATGCGGTTGAACGGCGCGCCGGTTTCCAGCTTCCGCAAGTAACGCGCCACCAGTTTCTCGTTGGGCCCGGCATCGCCGCGCAGGCGCACGGCCGTCAGCCGGGCATAGAGCACCTCAAAGCGCACGACGCCGCCTTCAATGCGCTGGGCCGGCACCTGCACGGCAGCGAGATAGCCCATGCGCCGCAGATGGGTGGCGGCGGCATCGCGGATCTCGCACAGCACCGAAACCGGCAACTCGCGGCCGGCATAGGGCCGCCACAAGGGTTCCAGCTCGGCGGCCGGCACCGGCCCCAGATTGTTGAAATCGGCCCGGCTGAGCGTCAGCCTGATCGCCGCATAGGCCGGATCGGCGAGTGCGCAGGGGCTGCGTTCGATATCGCCATCGACCACCAGGCGGCTGGGCTGGGAGAATTGCGGCCGCCGCGACGGATCGATTTCCTCACGGGTTGGCGCGCCGGTCACGCCCACCTGGGCGAGGGCCGCGCCGGGCCAGGACAACAGAGCGACACTCAGCATGATGGCACGGAAATGCCGGCGGCGGCGCGCATGCAGCCCCGTGATCGAGCCCCGGCCTGTCATCCCCAATCCCCCCGGCAATCGGACAACCGCAATCGAACAACCGCAATCGAACAGGTGCGACCTTCTTGTTACCGTCTATCTAAGCCGATTTGTCGCATCTGCACCAGCGGGCAGTCTGCCGGAACAGTGCTTTTGTCGGATCGCTACAAAGCGAAGGTCAGCGCAGGGGCATCAGCGGCGGCTGGGCCTGCCTCTGCGGCCATCGCCAAGCTCGAACAGCGCGGCGAGGCTGTCGATGATGGTGCCGCCCAGCTGCTCGGCATCCATGATGGTGACAGCACGGGCATAATAGCGCGTCACGTCATGGCCGATGCCGATGGCAATGAGTTCCACCGGCGAGCGCTGCTCGATATGGCGGATCACGGCGCGCAGGTGGCGCTCCAGATAATTGCCGCTGTTCACGCTCAGGGTGGAATCATCCACCGGCGCGCCATCGGAGATCACCATCAGGATGCGCCGGTCCTCGCGGCGGGCCAGCAGGCGATCATGCGCCCACAGCAGCGCCTCACCGTCGATATTCTCCTTCAGCAGGCCTTCGCGCATCATCAGGCCGAGGTTCTTGCGCGCCCGGCGCCAGGGGGCATCGGCCTGCTTGTAGACGATGTGCCTGAGATCATTGAGGCGACCGGGCTTGGCGGGGCGCCCGGCCTGCAGCCAGGCCTCGCGGCTCTGCCCGCCCTTCCAGGCGCGGGTGGTGAAGCCCAGGATCTCGGTCTTCACCGCGCAGCGCTCCAGCGTGCGAGCCAGGATGTCGGCACAGATGGCGGCGATGGAGATGGGCCGGCCACGCATCGAGCCGGAATTGTCGATCAGCAGCGTCACCACCGTGTCGCGGAACTCGGTGTCGCGCTCCACCTTGTAGGATAGTGCATGGGCCGGATTGGTGACGATGCGCACCAGCCGCGCGGCATCGATCAGGCCTTCCTCCTGATCGAAGTCCCAGCTGCGGTTCTGCTGCGCCATCAGGCGGCGCTGCAGGCGGTTGGCCAGCTTGGTGACGGCCGATTGCAGCGGGATCAGCTGCTGGTCGAGATAGGCGCGCAGCCGCGTCAGTTCCTCGTCGTCGCACAGTTCGGCCGCGCCCACCACTTCGTCGTGCTTCGCCGTCCAGGCCTTGTATTCGAAATCGGGCGGCAAGTCGCTCATCGGCAGGTTGGGCCGCCACGGCATCATGCCCTCGTGGCCTTCCTCGCCCATTTCGGCTTCGGACACCATGTCGGTGTCCATCTCGACCTCGCGGCTTTCGGCATCCTCGGGCGCGTCGGACGATTCCTCGGAGCGCGTCTCGGTGGACTGGTCGTCGCCGCCGCCCTGCTCCTCGGTATCGTCCTCGCTGTCCTCGCCGGGCTGCTCCTCCTCGTCCTGGCCCTCGCTTTCCTCGCTCTCCTCGCTCGCCTCGTCGGGATCGGCGCCCAGGCCAAGATCGGCCAGCACTTGCTTCAACACGTGGGCGAAGGCGGCCTGGTCCTCCACCGTGGCCGCCAGATCATCGAGATGGATGCCGGCCTTGGCCTCGATGTCGGCGCGCACCAGCTCGACGCCATTTTCCGCCGCCGCCGGGATCGGCGCGCCGGTCAGGCGCTCGCGCACGATGAGCTGGAGGGCAGAGGCCAGCGGCACTTCATCGGCGGTGCGCGCCCTGACGATCGGATCGGTGCGCACCCGCATCTCGGTCATGCGATCGAGATTCTTCGCCACCCCGGCCATCTCGGCTGCGCCTAGCGCTTCGAAGCGGGCCTGTTCCAGCGCGTTGAAGATGTCACGCGCCAGCCCCGCATCGGGCGGATCGGCGGCGTGCAGCTTGGGATCGTGGAAGCGGCGCTTCAGCGCGAAACTGTCCGCCCAGCCGCGCACCTCCGCCACTTGTTCGGGCGGCAGGGCGCGGGCCGGCTGCGGTACGCGGGCCTGGTCTCCAAAGCAGCCCGGCTTGTCGGCGGTGTAGGCCAGCTCCATCCCCGGCGCATGGCCCAGCGCCCGCATGGACGCGGCCACCGCCTGGCGGAAATCCTCGATGGGGCTGTTCTCGGCCATCCGTTACTTCTTGGCGCGCACCGCCACGCTTTCCGGCAATTCCTCGCCGAACACGCGCTGATAATATTCGGCGACGATGCTGCGCTCCGCCTCGTCGCACTTGTTGAGGAACGACAGGCGGAAGGCGAAGCCGATATTGTTGAAGATGGTGGCGTTTTGCGCCCAGGTGATCACCGTGCGCGGGCTCATCACCGTCGAGATGTCGCCTCCGATGAAGCCGGCGCGCGTCATGTCGGCAACGCGGACCATGTTGGCGACCGCCTTGCGACCGGCATCGCTGTCGAACTGCGGCACTTTGGCCACCACGATGGCGGTTTCGGTGTGGTGCGGCAGATAGTTCAGAGTGGTGACGATGCTCCAGCGGTCCATCTGGCCCTGGTTGATCTGCTGCGTGCCATGATAGAGCCCGGTGGTGTCGCCCAGGCCCACGGTGTTGGCGGTGGCGAACAGGCGGAACCACGGGTTGGGGCGGATCACCCGGTTCTGATCGAGCAGGGTGAGCTTGCCTTCCACTTCCAGCACGCGCTGGATCACGAACATCACGTCCGGCCGGCCGGCATCATACTCGTCAAACACCAGCGCGGTCGGCGTCTGCAGCGCCCAGGGGAGCAGGCCTTCGCGGAACTCGGTCACCTGCTGGCCGTTGCGCAGCACGATGGCATCCTTGCCAATGAGATCGATGCGGCTGATGTGGCTGTCGAGGTTGATGCGGATGCACGGCCAGTTCAGCCGGGCCGCCACCTGTTCGATGTGGGATGACTTGCCGGTGCCATGATAGCCCTGGATCATCACGCGCCGGTTGAAGGCAAAGCCGGCGAGGATGGCCAGCGTGGTATCGGGATCGAACACGTAGGCCGGATCCAGATCGGGCACGCGTTCATCGGCCACCGAGAAGGCCGGCACCTGCATGTCGATATCGACGCCGAACACCTCGCGGGCATCAACGCTGATGTCCGGGGCCGAGAGGGCGACCGGCGGGGTTTCGTTCTGCTCGCTCACGTCTTGTCCGACTCCATCTTGTATCCGGCAGAGGCCTTGAGGTGCGTAAAGGCGTTGACCACGGCCTGCAACTTCCCTTCGAAGGCGCGATCCCCCCCATTGCTGTCAGGGTGATAGCGCCGCACCAGGCCGCGATAGGCGCGGCGGATGTCGGCCGGGGTGGCGCTGCGGTCAAGCCCCAGCGCGCCCAGCGCCTGCGCATCGCCCTTGGCAGACCAGCGGTCGGGCGGCGCGGCGGGGCGCCTTGCCGAGCTGAACAGGTCGTGCGGATCGCCCATGCTGAACGCCGGGCGGCCGCGCACCTGGTCCAGCACCCAGCCAGCCAGCGGCGATTGGGCGGCGCTCACCTCGTCGGGCGTCATGCCGTCAAAATAATTATACTGCGCGTTGAAGGCGCGGACATGATCGAGGCACAGGAACTGCCAGCCACCGACATCGCCGGGCACACGGTTGGAGCGCGGCGCCCGGAACTCGCCAGCGGCCGCGCAGCCCGGCCAGGCGCACGGCTGCGCCACGGGCTGTTCCACCCGGCCGTGCCAGCGGCTGTGGCGATTGGCGTTGCTTGCGGAAATTGCCTGTCGTCCTTTGTCTGCACCGGTCTATAACGGCCCGCAAAGGAGTTGATATGGGCAAGGTTGCCGCAGAAATCGAGACGCGCCTGATCGCCGCGCTGGCACCCGCCAGCCTGGACGTGATCGACGACAGCCACCATCACCGCGGCCACGCCGGTCACCGCGGCGACGATGCCGAATCCCATTTCACCGTGAAGATCAGCAGCGCGGCCTTTGCCGGACAGAGCCGCATCGCCCGCCAGCGCGCGGTCTACGCCGCGCTGGGCGATCTGGTGGCGCCTGATCGCATCCACGCGTTGCGCATCATCGCATCGGCCCCGGGAGAAGCCTGATGCGGGCCGCCCTGGCTGCCCCCTTGGCTGCCGTCCTGCTGCTGGCCTCAACGGCACTGGCCGCCATCGAGGCAGTGGGCAGCCTGGATGGCGTCACCATCATTGATCGGCTCGACGTGGCCGATATCGCTGCCGGCAGCACCCAGCGCTTCTGGTTCCGCGCCGGCACCTCACCGGTGGGTCAGCCCTGGCTGGTGCCGGTGGTGGTCGTGAAGGGCGCCCAGCCCGGCCCGCGCCTGATGCTCACCGCCGGCATCCATGGCGATGAGCTGAACGGCATCGCCGTCCTGCACCGGCTGGCCGCCAGCATCGATCCGGCGCGGCTTTCGGGCACGGTCACACTGGTGCCCGGCCTCAATCCGCCCGGCCTGATGCAATCGAGCCGCGGCTTCACGCCGGACTGGACGCGCAGCGCTGCCAATCTGAACCGCGAGATGCCCGGCAAGGAAGGCGGCAGCGCGGTGGCCGATTTCGCCGGCCGGCTGTGGAACCGGCTGATCCGCCCCAATGCCGATACCGCGGTTGATCTGCACACCCAGTCGCGCGGCACCGCCTACATGATGTATGTCTTCGCCTCGTCCCCGCGCACACGCCGCATGGCCGAGCTGCTGGGGCCCGACATCATCAAGATGGACAAGGGCGACAAGGGCACGGTGGAAAACACGCTCACCGATGATGGCGTGCCGGCCGTGACGCTGGAACTGGGCCGCCCCGAAGCCTTCGATGATGTGATGATCGGCCGGGCCGAAGCTGGCCTGGCCAACCTGATGCGCGAGCTGAAGATGATGCCCGGCGCGGTGACGCCGCCGCCCGCCCGCCTTTTTGTGGCCAACGATATCATGGCGGCCCGTGCCACCCAGCCTGGCTGGGCGCGGCTGCTGCTGCCGATCGGCGCGCCGGTGAAGAAAGACCAGCCGCTCGCCGAAATCCGCGACGCCTTCGGGCGCCTGCTCGAAACCGTGGTTGCGCCAGTGGACGGCCGCATCAACATGGTGGCCACCGATCCGCGCACCGATCAGGGCGGCACCATCGCCCGCATCGTCTGGTGGTCGCCCGATCCGGCCTGCCAAAACGGCTGTTGATTGACGGCTGTTGAGTTGGTGACGGCAAGCGGCTAATCGCGCTCCTGGGCCGGCTTAGCACAGCGGTAGTGCAGCGGTTTTGTAAACCGAAGGTCGGGGGTTCGATCCCCTCAGCCGGCACCATTATTTCAATGGTTTAAGCGCGTTACCGGCCCCCATGAGAGCGCGGAGGGCGCACGCGGCGCGGGTGGCGGGGGCACGAAAGGTGGCACAATCTGGCCTGTCATAAAACGCGAATATTATCGTCACCCTGGAGTCGCCAACATTTCATCGGCGCTTCACCAAAACATCATCGCAGCAACACACTGGCTGCATAGCGAGTCCTCCATCAATCGGGGGTCTTCATGATGATGATGCGTGCAGTGCTGGCGGGAACGGCGGCGTGTGTGTTCTGGGGTTCGTCCAGCCTGGCCCAGACGACTGCTGCTGTCGATGAGGACACCGGCCTCACCGAGATTGTCGTCACCGCTGAGCGGCGCGAAACAAAACTGCAGAAGACCCCGATTTCCATTTCTGTGGCCACGGCTGCCGACCTGGAAAATCGCCGCGTGCAGAGCCTTGCGGATCTGGGCGACGGCGCCATCCCCAGTTTGCGCATCGCCCCCTTCTTCTCGCGCAGCTCAGCGCTCACTGTGGGCATTCGCGGCATCGTGCCATTTGATGCCAACCAGCCCAGCCGTGATGCGACCGTGGGCATCTATGTCGATGGCGTGTTCCTGGGGCGCAGTCAGGGCCTGGGCGCCGCCCTGCTGGACATCGAGCGCATCGAGGTGCTGAAGGGCCCGCAGGGCACGCTGTTCGGCCGCAACGCCGTGGGCGGCGCTGTCAGCATCGTTTCGAAAAAGCCCAGCGGCAAGTTCGGCCTGCGCGCGCTGGCCGGGCTGCGCAATTATGGCGGCTACAGCGGCGAGCTGCATCTTGACCTGCCGGAATGGAACGGCCTGTCGGTGAAGATCGATGCGCTGTCCACCCAGCGTGGCGGTTTCATCGACAACCCGCTGGAAGGCGAAGAGGATTTCGGCCGCTTCGAGCGGCGCGGCGTGCGCGCTTCCGTGCTTTGGCAGCCAGCGGCCGACGTCAGCGCGCTCTATGCGTTCGACATTTCCTATGATGCCACCACGCCGTTCGCGCTGCAGCTCCTGTCCTTCTCGCCGAACGCGCCGCCCAACTCGCCGCTGGTCCAGCCCCAGCCGGAGCGGGCGCGCCAGCTGCTGGCCGGCGTGCCGCAGCAGGACAGTGTCGGCAAGACCAATGGCCATCTCCTCACGCTCGACTGGAAGATCGCCAGTGGGATCGAATTCAAGTCGATCACCGCCTATCGCGAAGTCGAACAGAGCCAATTCGACAATGGCTTCGGCATTGTCGCGGCCGTGTTCCGCCCCAATGCCAATGTCGTGCGCTACAGCCTTGCCAATCTCGATCAGCATCAATTCAGCCAGGAATTCCAGCTGCTTGGTACATCTGACCGGCTGAACTGGGTGGCCGGGCTCTATTATTATCGCGAAAAGGGCCGGGATGATGCCTGGGCGCCCAACACCATGCGTTGGAGCGCCGACGGGCTGTCGCTGATTCGACTGCCATCACTGGAAGCCGGCCAGGTGACCCCATTTCCCGATCGCGCCAGCGTCGCGCGCGCCACCAGCTATGCCGCCTTTGCCCAGGCCACCTGGAAGCCGGCGATCCTCGATGATCGGCTCAGCCTGACCGCCGGCGGCCGCTACACCCACGACAAGCGGTCGGGGGTGCTGTTCAAGGTCAACGGTGCCGACACCAACATCGGCTTCGATCGCAGCTGGGACCGTTTTGATCCGATGGCCACCATCGCCTTCGATGCCAGCGCCGACATCCATGTTTACGGCAAATATGGCACTGCGTATCGCGCCGGCGGCGCCAATTCGCGTTCGGTGAACTATCGCGCCTTCGATCCCGAAAGCGTGGAGACCTGGGAAATCGGCTTCAAGTCGGAGTTTCTCGACAACAAGGCGCGGCTGAACGTTGCGGCCTTCACCACGCGCTACACCGACATCCAGATCGATTTCTCCGCCCAGCTGGTGGCTGGCACCACCCGCACCACGATCGAGACGGTGAATGCGCCGGGCAACGGCCGCATCCGCGGTGTGGAGGTGGATTTCACGCTGGCACCGGTTCGCGGCGTCACGCTTTCGGCCAGCTATGCCTACACCAAGGGCACCCTGCCGCTGGCGCAAAATCCTTTCAATAACAACAATTTCCAGCAGCCCTTCATTGTCTTCACGCCAGAAAACGCGGCCAGTTTCGCTGCTGACTGGGCGCATGACATGGGCGGGGCCATGCTGCGCGCCCACCTCGATGCCAATCTTTCGGATGGCTATCGCGGCCTCCCCGGCGAGCCCACCCTGTCGGATCGCAGCTTTCTGGTGAATGGTCGGCTGGCCCTGACCGATATCGCGCTTGGCAATGGCGGTCGCATCGAATTCGCCCTGTGGTCGCGCAACCTGTTAAATCGCAGCCAGGTCTATCTGCGCAGCGTGGCGGCAGCGGCGGCAACTGGTCCCTATGGCATCTTCAACGAACCACGCCAGATCGGCGCCGACATTCAGCTGCGTTTCTGAGGGGAAGGCGATGATCCTGCGCGCAACGATCCTTGCCCTCTCGCTTGGAGCCTCGCCGGCGCTGGCCCTCACCGATGCGCGCGTGGAGCGCAGCGATGCCGGCACGCTGGTGGTGCGCTGGACATCCGATCGGCCGGTGGACGTGCTGGTGAGTGGCACGGCGGATGCGACACTGCGGCAGGCCGAGCGCGTCTCGGTGGCCGATGGCGATGGCGAACATCGCCTTGCGGTGCCGGCAGGTGAACGGCGCTATGTCCTGTTGCGCGAACGTGGCACCGGGCAGTGGCGGCGCGTGGCGGAACGGGTACTGCCGCTGGAAGCCGGCTCCAACTTCCGCGATATCGGCGGCTATGAAGCGGCCCGCGGCCGGCACGTGCGCTGGGGGCTGATTTATCGTTCGGCCGGGCAGCCGCTGCTGACCGATACGGATCGGGCGCAGATTGCGCGGCTGGGCCTGGCCAATCTGGTGGACCTGCGGTCTGCGGAAGAACGGCGGCTGGCACCCACCCGCATCGAACAGGTGCGCTACAACGCGGTGGGCTATTCCATGGCCGCCCTGATGCCGGCCACGCGGCAGCCCATCCAGAACGGCAGCGTCCTGTATCGGGGCTTCCCGGCGCTGCTGGCGCCGCATCTGCGGCTGGTGTTCGATCGCCTGCTGAACGATCGCGGGGCGCTGGCCTTCAATTGTTCGGCCGGGCAGGATCGCACCGGTTTCGTGACCGCGATGATTCTTTCGGCGCTCGGCGTGCCGCGCGCCACCATCATGGCAGACTATCAACTGTCCACCCAGTGGCGCCGGCCGCAGTTCGAAATGCCGCGGATCGAACCCGCCGTGGCTGCCAGCGATCCGGTTGCCCGCATGTTCGCCGCCTACCAGACGCCGCAAGCCGCGACGCCCACCCCGCTGGTGGAGGCCGATGGCACACCGTTCCTGGCCGGGGCCTTTGCCGAGATCGAGGTGCGCTGGGGCAGCGTGGATGCCTATCTGGAACGCGAAGCGGGGCTCACCCCGGCGCGCCGCAAGGCCTTGCAGGCAGCCTATCTCGAATAGGCAGGCCTGCCAGCGCCTCTTTCCATTTTGCCAGTGGCCAAGCAGGCCCCGGCATGACAGCTTGGCCCCTGCAACATGCGGAATTCCGCCAAGGGGAAGGTGCGCCATGCATTTCGAATATAGCGACAAGACCAAGGGCCTGATCGAGAAGCTGCGCGCCTTCATGGACGAGCATATCTATCCCAACGAGGCCCGCTATCAGCAGGAGCTGCAGGAGGGCGAGCGCTGGAAGGTGCTGCCCGTCATCGAGGAGCTGAAGCCCAAGGCGCGCGCCGCCGGGCTGTGGAACCTGTTCCTCAACATCTGCGATCATGACGTGGGCGAATGGAAGGGGCCGGGTCTGACCAACCTCGAATATGCCCCGCTGGCCGAGGAGATGGGCCGCGCCGGCTGGTCGAGCGAGGTGTTCAACTGCTCCGCGCCCGACACCGGCAACATGGAGGTGCTGCGCACCTATGGCACCGAAGCGCAGAAGCGCCAGTGGCTGCGCCCGCTGATGGACGGCGAGATCCGCTCCGCCTTCCTGATGACGGAACCGGCGGTCGCCTCCTCTGACGCCACCAACATCGAGACGTCGATCCGCCGCGAGGGCGATGAATATGTGATCAACGGCCGCAAATGGTGGTCCTCGGGCGTCGGTGATCCGCGCTGCGCGATTGCCATCGTGATGGGCAAGACCGACCCCAGCGCGCCGCGCCACCAGCAGCAGAGCCAGATCCTGGTGCCGCTGGACGCCAAGGGCATCACCAAGCTGCGCCCCTTGAACGTGTTCGGCTTCGATGACGCGCCGCACGGCCATTTCGAGGTGATCCTCGACAATGTGCGGGTGCCGGCCTCCAACATGATCCTGGGCGAAGGCCGCGGCTTCGAGATCGCGCAGGGCCGGCTGGGGCCGGGCCGCATCCACCACTGCATGCGCTCCATCGGTGCGGCCGAACGCGCGCTGGAAAAGATGGTGAAGCGCCTGAAGAGCCGGGTCGCCTTCGGGAAGCCGATTTCCGAACACAGCCTGTGGCACGAGCGCATCGCGGATTCGCGCATCGCCATCGAGCAGGCCCGGCTGCTGACGCTGAAGGCCGCCTACATGATGGACACGGTGGGCAACAAGGCGGCCGCCAACGAGATCGCGATGATCAAGGTGGTGGCGCCCAACATGAGCTGCATGATCCACGACATGGCCATCCAGGCCCATGGCGGCGGCGGCGTGTGCCAGGATTATGGCCTCGCCTCCGGTTACGCCGGCCAGCGCACCCTGCGCCTTGCCGACGGCCCGGACGAAGTGCACCGCCAGGCGATCGCCAAGAACGAGCTCAGGAAATACAATTAAGGCAGGGCGGTACGGGGAGGGGCTTGCACGCGCCGCCCTCCCCTGCTACCCGCGCCATCCTGCCGAAGGGGCGCATCGCCGCTCCATTCCATCGTGTGCGGTCATGGCGGAATTGGTAGACGCGCAACGTTGAGGTCGTTGTGGCCGAAAGGCCGTGGAAGTTCGAGTCTTCTTGACCGCACCACGCAGTCCTAAGTCATTCAAATTGAATGACTTTTTGATTTTAGGGCTGCCGTTTTCAGGACCGATCCAGCCCCCTTAGCGAGGCTCAGATTCCAGGCCTCATTGGGACCCGTTGAGCCCGTTTGTCCAAAAGTTATCCACACCGATCACGAAATGACAGAGTTGTGGTCAGGTTTGTCATTTTGTTCGAGTCTTGTTGCGAAGCACCACGCAGTTTCAGGGTGAACCGTTTATCGGTGCCCGGACTGCGCTCTCCGCAAAATCTGCCCGTTGTCCGTGGCTTTGGGGCCCAGCTTTGGCCGGCTTGTGGTCTGAGAGCCTCTTCTCTAGGGCCGATTTCGGCGAAGAAAGTGCCGGAATCTCTCCTCGAAAGATCCCGGCTTCACGCTGGTTTGCTGGCCTATTTCGCCTAAGCCGCGAGCCCGAACTGCCGCTCCTGCTCCTCCCAGCTGAGCGGGGGTTCCGTCGCCAGCAGCGCTCTACGATTGATCGACTTGGGCTGCGTCCCAGCGGCCACCGCCTCAACGATTCGGGGGCTCAGCCAAGAGATGCGCAGCAGCCGGCTGAGGTGCGTGCGGCACCGCCCTTCCCGCTTGGCGAGCTGGTTGAGACTGAGCTCAGGCGACTGCATCACAAGCCGCTGCACCTCCATGGCCTCGGCAAACAACTCGACGAGGTCCTGATCGTATCGATCATCCTCCAGCCTGGCCTCCATCTTGACCTTGGCTTCGCGGAACGGTCGGCCCGTGGGGCGCGGGATGCTATGAGTCCAATTGCCTTGCCCATCCTCCTCTACACCAAAGGCCTGTTTGCGAAGTTCGATCTGCAGCAAAGTTTTTGTGACGCGGATGAGGGAAATCAGCTCCCGAACAGCCCGATCTGTGTGTCGGGGGTGCTGAAGGTCCAGAACCAGAAGCTTTGCCCGCTCGAACAATGCCTCAAGCTGAGCGCCCTCGGTAATGTCCGATAGGTGCCTGAGCCGGTGCTCGTCGATGAGAAGCGCGACGAGTTGCTTGACGACGTACCCTTCGATCTCGCCACGGCGAAACCGCGTGCTGCGCGGTTGGCCCTTTCGGACGAGGTCCTTCCGCGTCACATAGTAAGTGTAGCGCTTGGTGCCGTTGGACCCATAGGTTGGAACTATGGGTCTGCCCTCAGGATCGACCATGAGCCCTTGGAGCAGCGCACGCTGCGGCTCGTTCTTCGACCGCTTGCGGGCTGGCGCTGCCTCTTCGAGCCGACGCTGAACCTGATCCCACAACTCCTGATCGATGATGGGCTCATGCTCTCCATCATAGACGTTGCCCTTGTGGACAATCTTGCCTCGGTAAACCGGGTTCTTGAGCAGGTGGAATACGCTGCCCCTGGCAAACGGGATACCGCCGCGGTGGCCAGTGCTGGTGCGCTTCTGCACCTTGGTCACAACGCCTTCGGCTTTGAGCTCTGCCAGAAGTCTGGGGACTGAACCCGCCTCGAGGTAGCGCCGCATGATCATACGGACACGCTCGGCCTCCTCAGCCACGGGAACGAGCTTACGATCGACCACTTCATACCCCAATGGCACTGGGCCGCCCATCCACAGGCCCTTGCGCTTGGAGGCCGCGATCTTGTCGCGGATGCGCTCGCCGGTGACCTCGCGCTCGAACTGGGCGAATGACAGCAGCACGTTGAGGGTTAACCGCCCCATACTGGTGGTGGTGTTAAACGCCTGTGTCACCGACACAAAGCTGGCGCCCTTGGCATCCAGCCGCTCCACGATCTTGGCGAAGTCCGCTAGGCTCCGAGTGAGACGATCGACCTTATAGACGACAATCACGTCGACCAGCCCGGCCTCGATGTCCGATAGCAGTGCCTTCAGTCCCGGGCGTTCCATGTTGCCGCCTGAGAACCCGCCATCGTCGTAGCGGTTGGGCACCAGCGACCAGCCTTCATGCTTCTGGCTGAAGATATAGGCCTCGCAGGCCTCCCGCTGGGCATCAAGGCTGTTGAACTCCTGCTCCAGCCCATCCTCGGTCGACTTGCGGGTGTATACAGCGCAGCGGCGCAGGGTCATCTGCGCCGCTCCGTTAGGCCGAAGAAGTACGGCCCGTTCCAGTGGGCGCCGGTGATGGCCTTGGCGATGGCACTGAGCGAAGCCCAGCGCTTTCCATCGTATTCGAAGCCCTCCTCCAGCACGGTGACCGTGTGGCCGACCCCGTGCCAATCGCGGACTAGCCGCGTGCCTGGGGTCAGCTTGCGCACTTGCGGCGCTGCCCTCGAGGGCTGCTCGGTCTGCACCAAGGCCCGCTTCATCACGGTCTTTGTGGTGCGGCTGACCCCACCTTGGCGCTGCTCCTGAACCTTGTAGGCCAATCCCAATCGGAGCAACTCGGGGGAGATGCTGGGAGCAGCCGCGCCGTAACGGCGCGCCCACTCTTTGGCCAGACTGGCTGGTTCCATCTCGGCGATCTTGGCCAAAGTAAGATAAGGGCGGTGGCTCATTGTGCAGCGGCCTCAACAGTGACCAGCCTATAGACCGACGTGCCATCGGTCCGGTGGCTGCGTTCGACGCTGCGGCCTTTCTTGCGCAGGCCGGCCAAGAAGGCGCGACAGCTGTGTACCTGCCAGCCGGTAGCAGCGCCAATCTCGGCAAGGGTGGCGCCTTGGTCAGCCGATAGGAGAGCGACGACGTTGTTGGCCTTGCTCAGGCGCTTGGCAGGCGGCTGAACTGCGGTTGGCACCTCGGCAGGTGGTAGGCTCTTAGACCGCGACTTGGCAGCACCAGCGTTGGACTTGTTCGTCATAGGGTGGCTCCTCAATCGGGAGCAGCACCGAACTGCTCCCACCACCCAGAGCCCCGCCGATCGAGCCGGTCAGGGCAGCGACTTCGACGCGGTCGCTAGCGCTTCGAGAGCAATGCTCAGGTTAGGATGGAAGTCCAATCAATGTCGGCTTCGCGCCCTAATGGTCGCCGTTAGACCTGCCGGCCCGGGATTCTGAAACCTGTTATTGGGCATCTCGTTCAGAGCGGAAGCAGGAATGACTGACGCTGGGGACTTAGCTTCCATTCGAGGTCACAACTGCAAGCGGCCGCAACCTTCGGGGCCGGACCACACGGCTAACTCACGGATTTCTTTGCGGGGCGCCAAAAGGGATCTCGAAGACCCATGTTGAGCTGATGTTGCCTCTCTACGAAGTGCCGCAAGATTGCAAGGAGAATTCCACGTCTGCAGAAATCTGCAAATCCGGAAGCGATTGAGCAAGCGTGCTACTGTCCATGTCAAAAGCCCTTGAAACAGAGAGAGACAGCATGAGACACTCTTCGTCGATCATGATGATGCGCGCGGTCGTGTTCTCGGCGGTCTGTATCGCGCTCAACGTCGGCCTCAACAAGATGGCGATGGTATTGCAGCTGCCCGTATTCATGGACACGGTCGGGACTGTTCTTTCAGGCGCAATGGTCCCGGCAGGCTACAGCATCCTCGTCGGCATCATCTCCAACTTGATCGGTGGCGTCGTCACGCATCCATCGATCCCCTTCTATGTTGGAACCCAGGTAGTCGTGTCGCTGATGTCGATCCTCGGCTTCCGCCGCGGCTGGTTCGACACGCTCCCCGCAGCCATAGGGTTTGGCCTTGCAATCGGTATCGTCACCGCGATCGTGAGCGCGCCAGTCACGGCCCTCGTTTTCGGTGGCGTCACCGAGCCTGGCGCGACCGCACTCAACGCTGTGCTGCTCGCCGCCGGACATGATCTTTGGACCTCCGTACTCTCCGGGACACTGGTCGTTTCGAGCGTCGACAAGGTGATCGCTGCGGTCATCGTCTGGGGCTTGCTGCGCCGCATGCCGGAGCGCCTCAAGGTTGCGCGGCAACCTGCGAGCGAGTGATCATGAAGCCCGCTGCAGCCCTCGCGGCAACCCTCGTTTCCATCGCTTCATTCTTTCTTCTCAGCCCGCGCTGGGGCGGCACGGCCTACGCCGGGCTGCTCACCCTACTTTTGCTGCTTGCCGAGCACGGCGATGGCTCTTGCCTCGGCCGGCGGCTGCTCGCTTGGACGTGGCCGTTCGTCGTGCCCTTGCTTCTCATCCACGGTGTCCTCAACACGCAATTTCCGGTCACGAACTGGTGGCTGGATTTGCTACCGATCCGCGCCACGGGCTTGGCCTTTGGTTACGACCTTGCGCTCCGGGTCCTGCTGTTCTCAGTGGTCGGCGCCTATTGGCTCTCGGTCGACAGAGACGCGATGGTCGAGGCACTCCTTCGCCTTAGGCTCCCGACCCCTCTGATCATGCTGGCAATGCAAGGCTTCGTGATGGGGCGCCTCGTGCAAGAGCGCATCCAGGCGATCCATCTTGCGCAGCGCGCGCGCGGCATTCCGGTATCGGCTTCGTTCGGCCAGCGTATCGCATCGATTCCGGCGCTGCTCATCCCGGTGGTCATCGGCACCTTCGTCGAGGCCGAGGCCCGGGTGCCGGTGCTGCTCGCTCATGGCTATGGCCGTCTGGAACCCTCAGCCAAGCCCGGCCGGCTCGAACTGCGAACTGTGGTTCTGGCCCTGACAATGCTCGCGTGTCTCGCGCTGGCGCGGGTGGTGGACCAGAAATGGTGAGCAGTCCTTCCATCTTTTGCGCCGACGCGCTGCGGGTTGAGCTGCCCGACTATCCAACTCTCGTCGCGCCGGCGCGCACGCATATCATCGTCACCGGTCCCAGCGGCAGCGGGAAAAGCGCCTTCTGCCTCTTGCTCGCCGGCATCCTGGAGGAGAGCGAGCGTGAGGCGCATGTGCGTTTGTTCGGAGACCCGCTCGACAAGTTGTCCGGTGGGGAGCGCGCAAGCCGTATCGGCTTGGTGCCGAGCGATCCATTCCTCGCCTTTACCGGTCTCAAAAGAACCTTGGCCGGCGAACTTGAAATGATCCAACGGCTGGTCTCTGTACCGAACAACGGCGATAGGGCCTTTATCGATCAAGTCGCGAACAGACTCGATCTTGCAGACCATCTCGGTCGTGACCCATTCACACTGTCGGGCGGCGAGGCGGTTCGGGCAGCCTTGGCAATGGCGCTCGTCAAGCGTCCGCTCCTGCTTGTGCTCGACCAGATGCACGAACAGCTCGACCCATCGGCAGTTCGCCGCGTCGAGGCCCGCATCGCCGAACTGCTTCCCGCCGCGAGCGTCGTCCTAGACAGCCGCTCGCGCAACACGCTTTCACTTATCGAAGCTCCCACGGCAAAAGCTCCGCCGAACTGCGCTCGTGGTTGGCGCATCGACATTCGCTTGCTCGATGCTTGCGAAGCCAGCCCGACCTCGATGTCAGCCAGCGCACTAAGCGCATTCACGGGTGTGGAGGACGCGGGAACGTCGCGACAGCCCGCGCTTTTGGTCGAGGCCCTCGTCCATAGCTATAGGTCTTCGGGGTTCAAGCTCGGCCCAGTGGACTTGCGCGTCGCAGTCGGCGAGCGAGTAGCTCTGGTCGGCCCTAACGGCAGTGGCAAATCGACCCTGCTCAAATCGATTGCCTTGCTCGAGCGCCCGAGCTTCGCCCGCCTGGAAATCTTAGGCGCAGATGGAAGCACCGCCCCCCCCCCGCCCGAGCGAGAGGCGCATCGCTGGGCCAAACATGCGCTCTATTGCTTCCAACGCCCCGAGGACCAACTCTACTTGCCCACCGTGCGCGAGGAGCTTGCCGAAACGTCGCGCCGACTCGGCACCGAGGGAACCTTCGACGCTGCCTTGGCGGTTGCATGCGAACTCGGCCTCGATCCCTATCTCGACCATTCGCCTTACGACATGCCGCGCAGTTTCCGCCGGCTCGTCCCACTTGCCGGGGCCCTAGCGGTGAATCCACCATTGTTGCTGCTCGACGAGCCCACGGTTGGGCTGGACGATGCGCAAGTGAATAGACTGATCGCGCTGCTTGTCGAGAAACGCCGCTCGGGGGCGACCATTTTCATCTCGCACGATCAGGCCTTCATCGCCGCGGCGTCCACTCGCCACCTCGACATCCGCGACCTCCACTCTTACCAGGGACAGCTGTCGAAGCCCGATCTCAGCCCAGCATGAGCGACGCATTCCTGAAGATATGCAATAATCCTTGGCCGCTGCTTGGCCTGCACCATGTAGGTCACGGGCTTATCTTTTCGGGCTGAGGAGCTCCACATGTCGCTTCTGTCGAGGACGCATGCTATGAGGGCCCAAACGTCGCGCACGACGATAAAGCTGGAGAGACCATGCTCCCGGGCAAAGTCTCGCTTTTCGTTATAGTTGAATCCGGCACGAAGCGTACGCAGGAAGTGGCGTAGCCGCTGTCGATTCTCTCCTTCACAATGGACGAGGTCCAATACATACTCGCACCGCTGGTCGTCGGTCCTCGGCTGGGCTCGCGTAGCAGCACGACTTCGACCGCCGGTTTCCTTCTTCGCGCGCTTCTCGGCGGCGTTCATGTTCGCGAATTCGGTCTTGAACGAATCGCGATCGGCGGTTGAACCGAGATAAGCCGAGATTGCCAGCGCGAGATGATGGATATCCTCAGCCAACCCTTGCGCATCGGGTGTCGGGAAGTGATGGTCTACGAAGCGAGCGGCTTGCCATCCGATATGCAAGGGGCTGCACGTCTCTTTGGGAATATCGCCAAGCTCGGCGATGTCATCCTCCGCCCCACTGCGTTCCAGCAAGTAGGCGGAGAAGCTATCGATAACATTGGCTTGGACTAGCTCGGGCAAGATCTCCAGAAGCTTGTCACTCTCGCGGTCGGCATCCCCGCCATAGATGAAGTTGCAGATCTCGTTTTCACCTAATTCAATGAAGATCCGGGATCGGTAGCCATGCGAGAGTGGGTCTTCGACCGCGACCGCGCTTGCTTGCAACAGGCAGGCGGCGATGTTGCGAACGAAACGCCAGTCGTAAGCCATGCCGGCCAGCACGGTGCTTCGCCGATCACCGCCGCGCTTTGCGCTGACGAACGGCCTGAACTGCACCGAATCGAGATGGCCAAGCAGGCTCAGGAATAACTGGTCTGGAAAGCGACCGGAGCGCGCGAGATGGCCAAGCACCTCCCGGCTTTCGACCGTCTCGATCCGCGCGCCGGCACAGGCGACCAAGGTGCCGAGCACGCGCGAGGAGACGTAGTTGCACGATGCCTCGAGTTGGCCGAACAACATTCCGCGTTCGAAGTCCATGCGGCCGGTCTCGAAGGAAGCGAAATAGGCGCTGCCCTCGATCAACCGGTACACGCGCGGCCCGAGGTTGCCGACGACCGAGAGCACCTCCTCCCTTTCGAACGCCTCATGCTGCACTGGCTCAAGCGAAAACTCGCTACCCATCGCCCGCTCGCGACGCTCGATCGCGACGTCGCGCGGGCAAAGCAGCCAAAAGTAGAACGGGCCCTGTCGCGCGGGCACGCGAGCGCCCACGTTTCCTTCGTCGTCTCTTTCGTCTGACGGATCGCCCGCAAAATGCCGAGCGTTGACCGCGTGCAGATGGCCCACAAGCGCGTCGGGCAGCCCAGAGATGTGTAGGGGGCGCTGCTCAAGAAGATGAAAGTTACTGTTGACAAACACTTCTTCCCATGCCGCCGGATCGCGAATGCCGAGCGTCTCCTTCACCCCATATGGCGCCGACGTCTGCTGCACGAAATCGCGCGTTGGAAGGCTAGGCACGAAAAAATCTGGATCAAATGTTGCCGCGATCACGGGTACGTTCAGCCAGTTGCGACGCGCGAGGAAGTCGAACAACGCACGCAAGCTCGCCTCCGGATCGGCCAAATGGTCGATCACCCCAATGATCGAGATGAGCGTTGGCGGCTCGGCATGCGGATAGAGGTCATTCTCACAGAAATGCCGCATCGATTGTTCGAACAAGCTCGCACCAGCGAGCCGCTCGTCGCTCCGCGCTGCCTCGTTAAGCTCCGCGCTCGGCTCAACGCCAACATAGCGAACGCCCAGCGTGCTTAGCCAGCCACCGAGATAGCCATTGCCTGAACCCAGATCGAGCAACGTCGTCCCGGCGAGCGAGGGGAACTCGGCAGCGAGGGTGGCCTTGTCCTCATGCGCCGCAACTAGCTGCGGCACCTGCGCATCAATCCGGTCGCTAGGAGAAACCGGCAATGCGGCAATGCATTGCTGGATCAGCTGGTGTGGCCTTGCTATGCGGTCGCGCCCATGATGACCTCCGAAATGGTCCAGCGCGCGGGCAATGAGCTTATTGACGAGGATCATGCGGAGCGGGTCGCCATATCGGCCGATCTCCTCATGCCAAGCCTCGGCGCGTGCGCCTTCGATCACGTCGTCCGAATCCACCAAGGCAAACCCCCGCATCTCCGCGCGCACGTGCAGAAATCTGCAGTCGCAAACTTTTATATGTGCAGAAGTAAGCAAAAGGGGCTAGCCCCAATCGCCTAAAAGCCCCGCTTCAAGTCCAAATTTGATGCCGGCGTAAAAGAAGAGTCGCCCAACGAAAGATGGGGACCTTCGATGACTAACTGCTTAACACGGTTCGGATCGCCCCGCCTGGGCTTGGCATCGCACGTCGAGCTGCCCTGGCCAAGTTCCGCAATCCCAGACAGATCCCAGCGACTTGCGATCACGCCGCAGGGTCGGCGGACCGCGCCAATCGCTCGCGCGAGCAGTCACGGCCGCATCCGACGCGCCGGCGACGCCGTTACCCACTACATGCCCGACATCCTTCACCTTTCCAACTCCAACCAGGGAGGTTCGCATCATGGCCGATAGGACTAAGCGCCCGCGCAGCCCGGGCGACACAGAACCGGAAGCTGGCACTAGCCCGCGTCCTGCCACCCGGCGCAAATTGACCAGCCGAGGCAATCCCGTCCGTCGCCGTGATCGCCACAACGCATCGACTCGCCGCGATACTCAGGGCCGCTTCGACCCGCCGCCGCATCGCCCTGCGGGCGGCGCCGCACTCCCCGTCCCCAAGGCGCCTTTGGCGCCCGCGGTCGGGCAGTTCCATGAGCTTCGGTTTCCCCGCCGGGTTGGCGCGATCGACGATGCGTTCCTGAGTGTCGGGCTGCCGCGCCTCAACGCCGCCGCCGAACGTGGGGAGATCGGGCTCGCGGCGTTCGCCGAGGCGATCTGCAGCAGACTTTCGTCGAGGGATCTTGACGCTGCGGCTCGCATCGCCCCTTGGATGGAGCCCGGGCGTGCGCTCTATGTACTGGGCGCGCTGGGTGCGATCGCGTCGTCGCTCGTGCGTCATGAGCGCCGCGCCTCGGGTAACAAGCAGTCGAGCGTGGGCATCGCGCTTGTCCCGGGGCTCGAGCCTGCATTGCTGGCGTTCGGCAAAGCACTGGGACGTGCGCCCCGGGACAATCACGATACCGCCTGGGCCGCCGGCTTCCCGATCAGCTTTATGGGCACCGACGGTGAGGCCCGGTTCGGCCGGGCCGTCCGCGACGCCAATCGCCTACTCGGCGAGAGCTCGGCCCTGTTGATGCCGTTGCGAAAAGGGGAAATTTCCCTCGCTGATACCGTCGACCAGCTTGTCCAAGCCCAGGCCCACGTAAAGTCCTATCTGCTGGTTCAGGCCGATCTCGCCGCCAATGCGTTTGGCGATGACTTCCTGGCCATGCGCAATTTTCTGGCGGCCTATGTGGTCGGCGGGCAGGAATGGCAACCGCCCAATGCGACCTACACGGTGGGGTGGACCGGCTTCGAACTGAGCCTCGGCCTACTAGAAGGCTTCCGCGACGTCGCGCAGCAGAGGAGCTCTCACATGTCGCGGGAGGATCGCGCCGCGATCGACTTGTCGGCGCAACTCCCTACGTTGTGGGAGCTTGTCGCTCGCGAACTCGGGATCGGGGACGACTTATGGTCCGTAGAGCCCGACGCGCTTGCGGAGCGGTTCGAGGCAGCGCCTTTAGCCATTCGCGATGGAGTCCTCGCTGCACGGGCGCTGGCACGCGAAACCGCGAGGATGGCCGGCACTCATCTGGGCGCCATCCGCAAGAACCTTGTCGAGCCGGTCGAGACAATGAGCCAGGCGGAACGCGATCGCCTTGGCGTCGCGCCAACCGGCGGCGTTAGCGGCACCACGCTTGGGCACACATTCGATCTTGGCAAGAAGCGGTGGGCGCACCCGCTCGTCCGCATGCCCGTTGCAAGCAGAGGGGAAGGAAAATGAGCGAGCTGCTTTATCTGAGGGACTCGACCATAATGCGCGCACGCTGCATCTTGTTAGAATTACGACCGGTAGCTCAGGGATATGCAGCGATTTTGGACGCTACGCCATTCTACGTGAAGGGGGGCGGCCAGCCCTCCGACACGGGAACGCTCATTGGCGCCAACGGCCAGATGGTGGTCGCCCAAGTCGTTCGCGCCCCGGACGGCGAGGTGTTTCACATTGGCGAATTGCCGGCAGGACAGCTTGTGCCTGGCGACGAGATGCTCGCAGCCGTAGATGTCGATGTGCGGCAACGCCACGCCCGTCTTCATACTGCGGGCGAGGTGATTTGCGCGGCCATGCACGAGCTCGGGTTGCGTTGGCCGGTGACCACCGCAGGGCATGTTCCGAGTCAGGCATGGGTGGCGTTCGCAACCGACCTTGAGACCCGGGATGTTGCCGAGCTTGCAGAACGGCTGAAGGCACAATTTAGCGCGATTGTGGCTCGCGACACGCCAGTTGTCACGCGCATGAACGTTTCGGTGGAGGAGGCGCAGCGTCTCTGCCCGATGGATTTCGAGACACTCGCACGAAAGACCGAGCCGATTCGACTAGTTTCACCCATTCCCGGCTTCAGTAGACCCTGCATGGGTGCACATTTAGAACGTACGGGCCAAGTCGGAGCAATCGCCTTTCGGAAGTTTCGCCTCAGAGCTGGCGAATTGTCGATCAGTTACGATCTCGCTTGAAGCTAAGGGCGATGAGGCCTGATCATCGATTGAACTCCGATCTGAGATCGGGCGTCCCAAAGAGGCAATTATCGCTACGATCAACAATCAAAGGCAGCTTTGGACGTTGCCCGAGCACAATGCGGCCTGTCCGCTCACGGCGCAATTGCAGCCCTTTGGCAAGACGGTTGCAGCGCTTGTTTCTCACACGCTTATCGCCCCAGAATCAGCCTGTTGTGGGTGACTTTGTGCCCCTTCAAACTGTGTAGAAAGGGCGCATTCCCTTGGTGGCGATGCCCCATTTCGCTCGCGGGTCGCGGTGATGCACCAACGAGGCTACACTCTCACATGCTTCCGCCTAGCAGAGCCGGGTGAAATCATGAAGCTGCAGTAGGAAATTTTACAACATAAAATCGGGGATTGACGGCGATTGTCCGCGTTCCTATGTTGTTGTCATGGCTACTGCTGAAAAAACTGTGCCACTGGGCGATGCTTGCTCCTTTCAGGCTGGCTTTGCGGCCCGCGGGCGGCTGGAGCCGGCCAATGGTGCGGGGCGTCTGGCTTTGCAGCTCCGCGACCTGACGGAAGGAGGCGGTGTCAATCTTGCAGCCGTCCAGCGGTTCCTTCTCCCTGATTTGCCCCAACGCTACGCCGTGCAGCCGGGCGACGTTGTGTTTCGCTCGCGGGGCGCCGCCAACACCGCCCACCTCATGCCGGCTGGCCCGGCGGAGCCTATCTTCGCTCTGATGCCGCTGTTCGTGTTGCGCCCCAACCCTGCTGTCGTCGCGCCCGAATACATCGTCTGGGCCATCAATCATGGCGATGCCCAGCGCCAGATCGATGCAGAGGCTCAAGGCACCAGCTTGCGCATGGTCTCGAAGCAGGCCCTTGAGCAGATCCAGATCCCGGTGCCCGATATCCCGACCCAGCGCCTGATCGTGATGTTGGCGGCGCTGGCGTCGGCCGAAGCCGACCTTCTTCAACAGCTCGCCCAAAAGCGGCTCACCCTCGTCAACCAGATGCTTTCCGCTGCCGCCCATGGCGGCGCCCAACAGAAAGGAGTTCGCCAATGAACGGCCAACAGATGCAGCAGCAGGTCAATCAGACGGCCTGGGCCGCCTGCGACACTTTTCGTGGGGCCGTCGATGCCGGGCAGTACAAGGACTACATCCTGGTGATGCTGTTCCTGAAGTATATTTCGGACCTCTGGAACGAGCATGCCGAGATGTATCGCAAGCAGTTCGGTGATGACGAGGCCCGCATCCGCCGCCGGCTGGAGCGTGAACGCTTCCTGCTGCCGGCAGGCGCCAGCTTCTACGACCTTTATGAGCGCCGCAACGAAGCCAACATCGGCGAGCTGATCAACATCGCCCTGGAGCGGATCGAAGACGCCAACCGCAGCAAGCTGGAAGGCGTGTTCCGCAACATCGATTTCAATTCCGAAGCCAATCTGGGCCGGGTGAGGGACCGCAACCGGCGCCTGAAGAATCTGCTGGAGGATTTCGCCAAGCCGGCGATGGACCTGCGCCCCTCCCGCGTCAGCGAGGACATCATCGGAGAATGCTATATCTACCTCATTTCCCGGTTCGCATCGGATGCCGGCAAGAAGGCCGGCGAGTTCTACACCCCGTCAGCCGTGTCAGGCTTGCTGGCCAAGCTGGCCAACCCGCAGCCCGGCAACACCATTTGCGACCCGGCCTGCGGTTCGGGATCGCTCCTCATCCAGGCGTCGCAGCAGGTCGGTTCCGACAACTTCGCGCTGTTCGGGCAGGAGGTGAACGGGGCCACCTGGGCGCTGGCGCGGATGAACATGTTCCTGCACGCCAAGGATGCCGCCCGCATCGAATGGTGTGACACGCTCAACAGCCCGGCGCTGGTGGAGGGTGATCATCTGATGAAGTTCGACGTGGTGCTGGCCAACCCGCCGTTCAGCCTCGACAAATGGGGTGCCGAGCATGCCGATGCCGACCCGTTCCGGCGGTACTGGCGCGGCATCCCGCCCAAGTCCAAGGGCGATTATGCTTTCATCACCCATATGATCGAGATCGCCAAGCGCCAGTCGGGGCGCGTGGCGGTGATCGTGCCCCATGGCGTCCTCTTCCGCGGTAGCAGTGAGGGCGCGATCCGCAAGGCGCTGATCGAGGAAAATCTGCTGGACGCCGTGGTCGGCCTGCCGGCCAATCTGTTCACCACCACGGGGATCCCGGTTGCCATCCTGATCTTCGACCGTTCCCGTGAGGACGGTGGGGCCAACGAGGATCGGCGTGATGTGCTGTTCATCGACGCCAGCAAGGATTTCACGCCGGGCAAGACCCAGAACGTGATGGACACGGCGCATGTGGACAAGGTCCTGGACACCTACGCCGCCCGCGCCGAGATCGAACGCTATTCGCACCGGGCCAGTCCGGAGGAGATCGCCGAGAACGGCTATAACCTCAACATCCCTCGCTACGTCGACACCTTCGAGGCTGAGGAAGAGATCGACGTCGCCGCCGTACAGAAAGACATCCAACTGATCGAGGCCGAACTGGCGGCGGTTCGGGCGAAGATGGCCGGATATCTGAAGGAGCTCGGCCTTGACGCCTGAAGGACAGAAGGCTGTCGTATCGACGACGCCCCTCGCGCGCGTCGCTGATGCACGAGCTCCGATCGTATACGGGATTGTGCAGCCTGGCCCTGAGATCCCTTCTGGCGTTCCGTTCGTTCAGAGCAGGGATGTCGGGGGTACAATTGATACAAAGGCGCTGCAACGAACGTCGCGAGAAATCGCTGAACAATACCGGCGCTCTAAGATTGCGCCGGGAGATATACTGTTCTCGCTTCGGGGCAACATTGGCCAGTCATCGATGACCCCTGCCGAACTTGACGGCGCCAACATTGCAAGGGGCGTTGCTCGCATTCGTGTTGGCGGCAAATTCGACCCTGAATTCGTCCGATATACCCTGCAGGGCCCCGTCCTGGAGAGGCTGATCGCCCGCAATGCCAATGGCAGCACCTTTCGCGAGCTTTCTATTGAAGAGCTCCGGAAGCTGCCGATTCCCGACGTCGGTCGCTCCGAACAGCGAAAGATCGCCGAGGTCCTGCGGACATGGGACGCTGCGCTCGAGAAGCTCGCCGTTCTCCGCTCGGCAAAGGAAAAGAGGCTCGATGGACTTGCCGCCAAACTGATTCATGACGACCAGGTCGAACGCGTGAACCTCCGCGACGTCCTCAGTGAGGTTTCCGAACGGAACCGGGGCCAACGGGTAGGGCGTGTCCTCAGCGTCACCAATTCCGCCGGGTTTGTTTTGGCCGAGGACCAGTTTGCTCACCGTGTCGCATCGGCTGACCTGTCTAACTCCAAGATCGTGCGCCGAGGTCAGTACGCTTATAATCCATCCCGCATCAACGTTGGCTCAATCGCGCGCCTCGACGCCTGGGAATCTGGCGTGCTCAGCCCGATGTATGTCGTGTTCAAGGTTCGTGCCGGGCTTGATTCCGACTTCTTCGGTCACTGGCTTCGCTCCGCTGAAGCCCGGCAGCGCATCTCTTTGGCTGCCCAGGGAAGCGTCCGTGAAACGGTCAGCTTCGGCGACCTTGGGTCGATCCTCATCCCGGTCCCGACCATCGAACGGCAGCATGCAATTTCGCGCGTGCTGAACGCGGGCCGTGACGAGATCGCCCTTCTCGATGCTGAGATCGCAGCCCTGACCCGCCAGAAGCGCGGCCTGATGCAGAAACTGCTGACCGGCGAGTGGCGGGTGGCGGCGGAAGCAACATCGCCTTCGAATTGATAAGGAGACGCCTGATGCCCAATGAAAAGAACTTCTGGACCCAGAAGCGCCCCGACGGAAAATGGGAATCGAAGCGCGAGGGTGCCGAACGGGCCAGCAAGGTCACTGCCACGCAAGCAGAAGCCTGGCAGCACTCCAAGCAAAAGGCCGCTGAAGCGAAGGGCGAGGCCGTGCTGAAGGGCCGCGATGGCAAGATCCGTGAGCGCAACTCATACGGGAACGACCCGTATCCGCCGGAGGGCTAAGTTATGGCGGAGCCACTGACTTTCGACGAAGCGATTGAGCAATCGGGGCGGTGCAAGAAGCGGCATTTGCTGCTCGGGAACGGCTTCAGCATTGCCTGTCGCCCGAACATTTTCACGTACGGCTCGCTATTCGAGCAGGCCGACTTCTCGTCGGCCCCTCTGCTCCCTGCAGCATTCGCGGCCGTCGGGACAACTGACTTTGAACACGTCATTAAGCTACTGGAAGATGCGTCTCGTCTTGTCCCTGTTTATTCAGGCACACAGGCGGCAGCGGCCGAGCAGATGGCGCGCGACGCCGAAGCTCTGAAAGACATCCTCATTCAGACCGTGGCCAACAATCACCCGGCCATCCCGAACGAGATCTCCGAGGAGCAATTTTGGGCGTGCCGCAGGTTCCTTTCCCACTTCCTGGGTGAGCAAAATAAGGACGGCAAGGTTTACACGTTGAATTATGACCTGCTGCTCTACTGGGCGGTGATGCATGACGACATGGGGTTTGATGATCCCATCGAGCTGGCGGCCAACGACGGCTTTGGTCGCGACGAGGATACCGAGCCGGATTACGTGAACTGGATGGGCGAAAGCGGGGCAAATAAGCAGCGGGTTCACTATCTTCATGGCGCCATCCACCTGTTCGATGGAGGTAGTGAGCTGCAAAAATACACGTGGGTGAACACTGGAAAGCCATTGCTCGAGCAGGCGCGCGAGGCCATGCGCGTGAACAAGTATCCCCTATTTGTGGCTGAAGGGAAAAGCGACCAGAAGCTCGCAAAGATCAAGCACAGCGCCTACCTCCACCACTCCTACAAGAGCTTTTCTGCGCAGATGCAGCAGCGCGATGATGCTCTCTTCATTTTCGGACATAGCCTTGCGGACAATGATCAGCACGTCCTGAAAAAGATCGCCCGAGGAAAGATTGGGCAAGTCTATGTGGGCCTTTATGGCGACCCGAATAGTCCGGGGAACCGGCAAATTCAGGCCGCCGCGGCCGCGTTGGCGCATTCGCGGGATGAGGCGCTCCCTCTCAAGGTCGCCTACTTCGACGCGGCATCAGCGCGGGTTTGGGGGAATTGATGCACGCAGAAGATGGGTTCATCGCCGCCGAGAAGCACCAGTCCCAGATCCCGGCATTGCAGTTGCTGGTGGCGATGGGCTTTCAGCCACTGAGCCAGGACAAGGCTGTCCAACTGCGCGGCGGGCGTCTGCGCAATGTCGTGCTTGATGACATCCTGGTTGACAGCCTGATGCGCATCAATCGGTTCACCCATCGTGGGCGCGAATATCAGTTTGATCTGGAGGACGCCCACGAAGCCCTGCGGCGGCTGAAGCCCACACCTGATCGCGTGAAGGGCCTGCGGGCCACCAACCAGGATGTGTATGACACGCTGGTGCTGGGCACGACGATCACCAAGGCTATCGACGGCGATTCCAAAAGCTACTCCTTCCGGTTCATCGATTGGGAGAACCCCGGCAACAACAGCTTCCACGTCACCGCCGAGTTCTCGGTTGAGCGCAGCGGCTCGACCCAGACGAAGCGGTGCGATGTCGTCGCCTTCGTCAACGGCATCCCGGTGCTCATCATCGAGAATAAGCGGCCGACGGAGAGCCTGAAGAAGGCCGACAGCCAGCTGATTGGCTATCAGAATGAGGACAATATCCCGCAGCTGTTCCACTTCGCGCAGCTGTTGATGAGCATGAACCGGGTCGATGCCCGCTATGCCACGGTGGGCACGCCGCAGAAGTTCTGGGCGACATGGCGGGATGATGAGGATAGCGACTACCACATCGCCCCATTTGCCAATCGGCCCCTGACCGAGGCCGAGAAGGATGCGATCTTCTCTGGCGATTTTGCCGGTGCTCGCCCCTATTTCGATGCCTTGAGCGCTGAGGGGCCGCGCGCCGTCACCGCGCAGGACAGGACGCTGTTCGCCCTTTGCCGGCCAGAGCGCATGCTCGACTTCATCCGGCGCTTTACCGTTTTCGAAGGCGGCGTTCGCAAGGCGGCGCGGCACCAGCAGTTCTTCGGCATTCGCAGCGCCATGGTGCGGGTCAAGCAGCGCCGTGCCGACGGCAGCCGCAAGGGCGGGGTGATCTGGCACACGCAAGGCAGCGGCAAATCGCTGACCATGGTGATGCTGGGGCGGGCCCTGGCTTTGGACAAGGACATCGCCAACCCGCGCATCATCATCGTCACTGACCGCGATGACCTCGACAAGCAGATCAAGGGCACCTTCAAATCCTGCGACATGGAGCCGGTGCGCGCCACCACCGGCGCCAATCTGCTGGAGCTGATCGAGAACAGGACGCCGCTCATCACCACCATCATCAACAAGTTCGACAGCGCCCTGCGTGGCAGCGCGGCGATCGATGATGATGCCAATGTTTTTGTGCTGATCGACGAAAGCCATCGAACCCAGACCGGGCGCTATGGCGGCAACAGCCAGTTCGCGACCAAGATGCGCCGCCTGCTGCCCAATGCCTGCTACCTGGGTTTCACCGGCACGCCGCTGCTGAGGAAGGACCAGAACACGCTGACCACGTTCGGCGGACTGATCCACAAATATGCTATCAACGAGGCCGTTGCCGATGAGGCCGTCGTGCCGCTGCTGTACGAAGGCCGCATGGTCGAGCAGCAGGTCACCGGCGGCGTGATTGACAAGTGGTTCGAAAAGATCAGCGCCGGCCTGACGGACCAGCAGAAGGCGGACTTGAAGCAGAAATTCTCCCGGATGGATGCCCTGGCGAAAACGGGGCAGACCATCCACGCCAAGGCCTACGACATCTCGGAGCATTTCCGGCAGACGTGGACCGGTTCCGGGCGAAAAGCGCAGCTGGTGGCCCCTTCAAAGGCGGCGGCCATCCGGTTCAAGCAGGTGCTGGACGAAATCGGCCACGTCAGCAGCGAGATCATCATCTCCGCGCCGAACGACAATGAGGGCAACGAGGAGGTCGACAAGGAATCCAAGGACCTGGTGCGCCAGTTCTGGGACCAGATGATGGCCAGGTACAAGACGGAGGAAGAGTACAACCGCCAGATCATCGAGGCCTTCAAGGGCTCCGGCGATCCCGAGATCCTGATCGTGGTTTCCAAGCTGCTCACAGGCTTTGACGCCCCGCGGAACACGGTTCTCTACGTCTGCAAGCCCTTGAAAGAGCACAATCTCCTTCAAGCGATCGCCCGCGTGAACAGGCTGTTCGAAGAGGGCAACGATGAAAAGCAGTTTGGCTTCATCGTGGATTATGAAGGCCTGCTTGGCGAGCTCGACCGCGCGCTCACGACCTACAGTGCCCTTGAGGGTTATCAGGCGGCCGACATCGTCGGGACCGTCCATGATGTGAGGGAGGAGATCCGCAGGCTGCCGCAGCTCCATGAGCAGCTTTGGGATCTGTTCAAGTCGATCAAGAACAAGAAGGACATGGAGGAGTTCGAGCAGTTCCTTGGCGATGATGCCGTTCGACATGATTTCTATGAGCGGCTCAAGGCGTTCGGCCGCTGCTTCCATATCGCCATGTCGTCGGACAAGTTCCTGGATGTCTTTGACGAGGCCAAGGCAGACACGATGAAGCGGGATTGGAAACGCTTCACCGAGCTCAAGCGGTCAGTCCAGCTGCGCTATCAGGAGATCGTCGACATCAAGGAATATGAGCCGAAGATCCAGAAGCTGTTGGATGACCACGTCGTTGCTCTGCCCGCCGAAACGATCATCGAAGTGGTGAACATCAACGATCCGGCCGCGCTCCAGGCCGTGGTGGCTGAGAGTGGTGTGTCCGAGGGATCAAAGGCTGATCGCATCGCAAGCGCGACCAAGCGGACCATAACCGAGCGCATGGACGAGGACCCTGCCTTCTACAAGCGCTTCTCCGAGCTTCTGGAGGAAACGATACGGGCTTACCGTGAGAAGCGCCTGTCGGAACGCGACTACCTCAACGACATTGTCGATCTCGCCACCAAGGTCGCCCAGAAGGATCGGGGCCAAGACGTTCCCCACGTTCTGCAAGGCAATGATGATGGGCAAGCGTTCTATGGCCTCCTCAAGGGACGCCTGCGCACGCAGGCGGGCGAGCCCGTTGACGGCGAAGAGGCAGGGAAGATCGCCATTGACATCATCTCGATCATCAGCAGCCACCTGATCGTAGGCGTCTGGTCCAACGAAGTCGCCCAGAACAATATGCGCAATGCAATCGACGATTACTTCTTCGATGTGCTGCGTGATCAGAGGGAAATCCACGTCGAGCTCGAGGTCTTGGACGGTTTAGAACAAGAGATCATGAGCTTGGCAAAGGCTCGCTTCCCATGACCAACGGTGAGCATCTTTCGATCGAGTACGGCAAAGAGGTGATCGAGTGCAGGATCATCCGTCGGGCTCGGAAGACGCTGGAGATTTCAGTCGAACCCGACACAAGTGTCTTGGTTGTCGCCCCGCTTGATGCTGTTGCGGAGGTGATCGCAGCAAAACTGCGAAAGCGTGCCGCTTGGATCAAACGGCAGCAGAATTTCTTCGCGCAGTTTTTGCCAAGGATGCCCGATCGGCGGTTCGTTCCAGGCGAGACGCATCTTTATCTTGGTCGCCAGTATCGCCTGAAGGTGGTTACCCACGTCGAGCAGGGCGTGAAACTCGTCCGAGGCCACTTCGTCGTACATACGCACAGGGCCCAAAGCCCGGAGGTTACCCGTGAATTGCTGGAGTCCTGGTATCGTGAGAGGGCCCACGCCAAGTTCGCTGAACGGATCGAGGCCAACCTCAAACGCTTCCCCGACGGCGAATACCGTCGACCAAATGGCCTAATCGTCCGCCAACTCAAGCAACGTTGGGGATCAATGTCTGCCAGTGCCAGGCTGATGCTCAACAGGCGCCTAATTGAGGCGCCGATCGATGCCATAGACTACGTCATCACGCATGAGCTGTGTCACCTTACCGAGCCTCATCATGGATCCGCTTTCTATGCGTTGCTCGAAAGCGTCATGCCCGATTGGGAGCGCCGAAAGATGAGACTTGAACGCATCATGGCGTGACCCTTGATCGGCCGAACCATGTCTGGTGCGCCCACGTGACCTGCATCCCGATGCGCGGGGGCCTCCTTTACCTCGTCGCCATTATGGACTGGGCAACGCTCAAAGTGCTGGCTTGGCGGTTGTCGAACACGATGGATGCCAGCTTCTGCGTGCTGGTGCTGGAGGACGGGCATGGCCACTGGATGGACAATGTGTTCATGGAACGGCTTTGGCGATCCCTCAAGTATGAGTGCGTCTACGTGCACGCCTTCGAGACCGGCTCGGAACTGCGCCTAGGCCTGACGCGCTGGATCGGTTATTACAATGCCCATCGGCCACACTCGGGCCTTGCAGGACGCACCCCAGATGAGGCCTATGGCGTTCAGGAAACTGCACCGGGGGTGGGGCTCGCCCCACCCCCAGCATCACACCAGATGGCGGCATGAACGAAACCACGGATTAGCTTAACATTGCCGCCAAAGTGTCCAAACAGGCTAGACCACCTAAGAAGCTCAAGATCGGCGATAGCGTGGGAGGCCGTTAATGACTGCCAAGTCGACCCGAAAAGCCAAAACCGACCTGACCGGTCCCGACCCAATTCCAGTCGCATGCCTCAGCCTGCACTAGCATCATTGAGACGAGTAGCTGCCGCTGCTAGGCATGACTCGCTGGTCGGCAACGACCATATGCGAACGCATTCGGAGTGAGCCGATGACCAAGCCCAGCAACGAAATGCCCGCGAACCTGCGCCAGCGGTTCCAGGGCGTGCCGGCCAGCATTGTTCACGACGTGATGCGCGCGCAAGGTTTGGGACAACGGGTGCTGCCGCCTACAATTCGTCCGATCGCCCAAGGGACCAAACTGACAGGGCCCGCATTCACGGTGTCCGGGCGGTCAGTCCACGATCACGACGCGCATGAAACACTTCTGGCCTGGACGGCCATGCTGTCGCGCGTGCCCGCAAATCATGTGTTGGTCATGCAGCCCAACGACAGCAGCATCGCGCACATGGGCGAACTGTCCGCCGAGGCATTGACCCTGCGCGGCGTGCTGGGAGCCGTGATTGATGGCGGCTGCCGCGATGTCGATCGCGTCAATGCCATCGGCCTGCCCGTCTTCTGCCGCTATTTCACGCCGCTCGACGTGGTGGGGCGCTGGCTGCCCGATCGCTTTGGCGAGCCCATCATCATCGGCGACTGGGAGATCAACACGGGGGACGTCATCGTCGCCGACACCGATGGAATTTGCGTGGTGCCGCAGGCCCATGCCGAACAGGTGGCCAGCGCCGCCGAGACCGCGATGAACGCGGAGAATCTCGTGCGCACCGCCATCCTCGCCGGCATTGATCCCGAAACCGCCTATCGCCGTCACGGGAAATTCTGACCGGGATGTCTCAGCGGGCGCGGGCCGGCAGGCAGGATGGACCGGCGGGCGTGAAGCTCTTGTAGGTCAGGATGAACTCCTGGTGGCCGAGCGCCTCCGAGCAGGTGGGTGCGCCGTCGGCAACCGCCTCGACCAGCGATGCGATCTCCGCCCCAACCGTGTCGAGGTCCGCCCGGCCCTCGAGGATCCGGCCCGCATCAATGTCCATGTCGTCGGGCAGGCGGCGGAAGGTGTCGGGATTGGCGCACACCTTGATCACGGGGGAGATCGCCGAACCGACAACCGAGCCGCGCCCCGTCGAGAACAGGATGACGTGCGCGCCGCACGCGATCAGCTCAACGATCTCGGCATTGTCGGAAATGTTCGGAAAGCCGAACCGCACCTCGCCGTCCGGCACCACGTCGAGCAGATAGAGGCCGCTGCCAACCGGCTGGTCCCCCGGCTTCAGCAAACCGACAATCGGCGAGGCGCCCGATTTCGCATAGGCGCCCATGCTCTTCTCTTCCTGGGTGGTCAGACCGCCGTCGGCATTGCCAACTGCGAAGCTGCCATGCCCAAGCGTCGTGTAATAGCGGGCAGCCTTCTCGACGGTGGCGACGATTTCGGCCGCCAGCTCTGGCGTGGCCGCCCGGCTTGCCATGTGGCCTTCACAGCCGATCAGTTCGCCGGTTTCCTCGAAAATGCCGGCCGCGCCTGCGCCAATCAGTCGGTCGAAGGCCCGGCCGATCGCCGGGTTGGCGGTCAGGCCGCTCGTGCCGTCCGATCCGCCACAGATCGTCCCGACCACCAGTTCGTCCGGCGCCATCGGCGTGGTCGGCATCGCCGCCAGCGTAGGCAGTGTTGCCTCCACCCAGGCGCGGCCGCGCTCGACCGTGCTGCGGGTGCCGCCCTCGTCCTGGATGACCAGGAGCGATGCAGGCCGGCCACTGGCGCGAACGACCTCCAGCAAGCGGCCCCGCGCAAAGCTTTCGCAGCCCAGCGAGACCAGCAGCACGGCACCGACATTGGGATGGCAGCACAGGCGCTCCATCATCATCTGGGCATAGTCGTTGGGATAGCAGCCCGGAAAACCGATCATGTGGACATCCCCGCCTTCGTGGCGCTCCGCCACGGCCCGCGCAACGTGATGCGCGCACTCCACCAGATAGGCGACAACGAGCACGTTGCGGATGCCCTTGCGGCCATCCTGACGCAGCCAGCCTCTCATTCCGGGTGCTCCCGTGCGGACTGGGTCGGCGTCGCCAGATAATCGCTGGCCAGGTTGTGCAGATGCACCCAGTCACCCTCTGTAATGTCCCGCGTGGCCGATCCGATGCTGGCGCCATACTTTATGATCTTGGCGCCGGCCGGGATCGATTGCCGGGCGAGCTTGTGTCCAAGCGGCACGGCCTGCCGCAGCACGATCTCTCGGCCGCCATCCGCAACGTGCCTGCCCGCCGGCAGATCGAGGACAGCGATCAGCACATTGTCCTCCGGGGCAAGCAGCAACACCGGCTGGGCGCTCACGCGGCCACCTCCAGCACGGCAAATGGCGCCCCGGCGAGCATTGGCAGCACGTCGGCCAGCAAGTCGTCACCCTCCCGGCGGCACGGAACGGAGCGACCGTCGAGCAGAGCCAGGCCGCTGACTGCGCCCCACCCTTCGAGGCGGATATTGGCGGGAAGCGCGCCCGCGACCAGGGCAAAGCGTTGCCGGCCCACCCGCACGGGGAGGACCGCGGCGCCCGCGACGTCGACCTTGGGCAGTGCGCCATCGGGTCGACTGCCGTAAATCGCCCGGCCATTGGCCTTCAGGAAAGCTCCCAGCTGGCGCAGTGGCCCGGCCTGTTCCTCGGGGATGCTGCCATCGGCGCGCGGCCCGATGTTGATGAGCAGGTTGCCGCCATGCCCGACGATGCGCAGGAACATGGCGACCAGTTCGTCGCCGGTAAGGAAATCCTCGGCGATCTCGTTGGCCTTATAGCCGAAGCTGTGACCGACGCCGCGCACGGTTTCCCAGGCGACGTCTCCCATGCCGGCGCTCGTCGCATACTCGGGCGTGCGGTGATCAAACACCGCCGGCACATCGGGCGCAAACGCAAAGCCAGGGGTGCGCAACGCATCGGCAATGGCCCGGTTGAAGGCCGCCCGCGCGGCCGGATCCGCCATCTGCGCGTGGGCGGGCGTGGGCAGCTGGAAGCGGTCGTTGATCAGACGGTCGTCGCGGGCGTTGTAATATTCGGCCAGCAGGTCCCAGAGATCACCGGCGTCTGGATAACCAATGTCGTTCCACAAGATGTCGGGATCGGTGGCCGCAATCAGTTCGCGGTAATGATCCCGCATCATCTGCCGGGCCACGGGGCCGGCGGGGAGCGCGGCCCGCATCTCGCCGAGGTTGGCAATGGGTTCCGGGTTGAGCGTCCAGTCAAGGCCCGCGCTGTAGTAGACGCCAAAGCGCAGGCCGCGCGCACGGGCGGCGACCGCCATTTCCGAAACGAGGTCACGCGGGGCGTGCCAATCGGCGCCGCGCAGCGGGTTGGCAAAGCGCGTGGGCCAAAGGCAATAGCTGTCGTGGTGCTTGGTGACCGGCACGAGGTAGCGCGCGCCAATGCCGGCAATGAAGTCCATCAGCGGCTGTGCCGACCAGTTGGCCAGGCCCGCCTCGAACGCGCTGCGGAAGGCCGTGTAGGGCGCATCGCCAAAGCGCGCCCGGTGCTGCTCCGCTGTCGGTCCGTCCGCGAACTTGAGGCTGTTTTCATACCATTCGGCGTAGGGCGTCAGCTTCAGGGCGTCGTCGGGTCGCTCGGCCAGCAGCTTGACGACGTCCGTGCCGCGCGGCGCGAAGGCCGGAACCGAATAGAGGCCCCAGGTGATCATGACGCCCAGCTTGGCATCGCGCCACCAGTCCGGCACGGCGTGAGAGGCCAGGCTCTCGGGGTTTGGATGATAGCGTGTCATGACCAGGGATATCCAGGTGCGCCGGGACGCAGGTGGGCAAAGCGCTGCTGTACCTCGTCGAGCGAGAGCACGTGCGCATCGCCGCCGGTCAGTCGCGGGTCGGTGTTGCGGTGCCGCTTCAGTTCAAAGCGCGCGAGCTGGTTGCGGTGCACCTCGTCTGGCCCATCGGCCAGGCGCAGCAGGCGGGCCGTGGCAAAGGCGGCGCTGAGCAGGTGATCATTGGCGGTGCCGCCACCGCCAAACATCTGCATGGCATGATCCACCACCTTCTGGGCCATGGCCGGCGCGGCGATCTTGATCATGGCAATTTCGGCCCGGGCGGCCTTGTTTCCAACCGTGTCCATCATGTGTGCGGCCTTCAGGGTCAAGAGGCGGCACTGCTCGATGGCGAGCCGCGCCTCGGCAATGCGCTCCAGCGTCACGGACTGGTCGGCCAGTGGCTGCCCGAACGGGCTGCGCTGCTCGGCGCGGCGGCACATCCGCTCCAGCGTGCGCTCGGCCAGACCGATCAGGCGCATGCAATGGTGAATGCGACCGGGTCCCAGCCGCCCCTGCGCGATCTCGAATCCACGCCCTTCGCCAAGCAGCATGTTGCTGGCCGGCACGCGCACATTGTCGAACAACACCTCCGACGCGCGATCCGGCACGCCATAGAAGCCCAGCACCGGCAGTGGCCGCAGCACGGTCACGCCGGGCGTGTCCTTGGGCACCAGGATCATCGACTGCTGGCGATGCCGATCCGGATGATCCGGCGCCGTCTTGCCCATCAGGATGATGATCTTGCAGCGCGGATCGGTGGCGCCCGTCGTGTACCACTTGCGGCCGTTGATCACGTAGTGGTCGCCGTCACGCGCAATCGAACAGGCCACGTTGGTGGCATCAGACGAGGCCACCTCGGGTTCGGTCATCGCGAACGAGGATCGAATCTCGCCGGCCAGCAGCGGCATGAGCCACTGCGCCTGCTGTTCGGGCGTGCCGTAGCGGAGGATCACCTCCATGTTGCCAGTGTCGGGCGCGGCGCAGTTGAACACCTCCGGCGCCATGAGCGAACGGCCCATGATCTCGCACAGAGGCGCGTATTGAAGGTTGGTCAGGCCATTTTCCGGAGCCCCGAAATCCCGGGCGTGCGCGGGCAGGAACAGGTTCCACAAGCCCTCGGCCCGGGCCAGGGGCTTCAGCTCCTCCACCACGGGATACACGCCCCATGGGCCAAGCTGTTCCGCCTCGGCATAATAGCGCGCCTCGTTGGGGTAGATGTGGCGGGCCATGAATGCCCTCAGGCGCCCGGCCAGTTCCTGCGTCACGGCATCGGGTTCAAACATGGTGGCGCTCACTCCTCACAGCGTTCAATCAGGGCAGCGTTCGATGAGGGTGGCGTTGGCCATGCCGCCGGACTCGCACATCGTCACAAGGCCATAACGGCCACCCCGTGCCTCCAGCGCCGCCAGGCAGTTTAGGAACAACCGCCCGCCGGACGCGCCCACCGGGTGGCCAAGCGCAATCGCACCGCCCATCGGGTTCACCCTGGCGGGGTCAGCCCCGGTCTCGGCCTGCCAGTGCAGCACGACGCTGGCAAAGGCCTCGTTCACCTCGAACACGTCGATGTCACCGATGGAAAGGCCGGCGCGGGCCAACAGCTTGCGGGTCGCCGGCACGATGGCGGTCAGCATCAGGACAGGATCATCGCCCGCAACGGCAAAATGGGTAATGCAGGCACGGGGCCTGAGGCCCAGCGCGCGCGCCTTGCCCTCCTCCATCAGCAGCAGCGCGCATGCGCCGTCACTGACCTGGCTGGCATTGCCAGCCGTCACCTGCCAGTCGATCTCGGGAAATCGTGCGGCCATCGCATCGCTGCGGAACGCCGGCGCCAAGGCAGCCAGGCGCTCCAGCGTGCTGTCGGCACGCACGCCCTCGTCGCGGTCCACGACCCGGTTGCCCACGCGCACAGGGATCAACCCCGGTGTTGCCTGCTCTTCCGCCTGCGTGGCGGCCAACTGGTGGGAGCGCAGTGCAAACCGGTCCATGGCCGCGCGGTCGATGCCGCCACGCGTGGCGATGAGCTCAGCGGACACCCCCTGGTGCACCAGCCCGTCTGGATAGCGCACGGCAAGGGCCGCTCCCATGTTGTCGCGGCCCATGCGATTGGCCTTGGCGGGCACGGTGGACATCATCTCGACGCCGGCCGCCACCACCACGTCATAGGCGCCCGCGATGATGCCACAGGCGGCAAAATCGATCGCCTGCTGGGCTGAGCCGCACTTGCGATCAAGGCTCACCGCCGGGACGGTCTCGGGCCAACCCGCAGCCAGCACCGCCTGCCGGCCAATGTTGCCGGCCTGCTCACCGGCCTGGATCACGCAGCCGGTGATGACATCCTCCACGGTTGCCGGATCAATTCCGGTCCGCTCGATCAGGTGCGCCAGGCATTGGGCGAGCAGATCAACCGGGTGCAGGCCATGCAGGGCGCCGCTCTCCCTGCCCTTGGCGAAGGGCGAGCGCACGCCATCGACAAGAACGGCCCGCCTCACCGCGACAGCTCCACCGACAGGGTTTCGCTGGCAATGCGGAACTGGCGGCTGGACAAGGTCTTCATCAGGCGGATCACCTGGTCCGCCTCGGCCGAGGAGGCGAGCGGCAGGGTCGTGACCAGCGGCCCGGCGGCGCGCATTCGGTCGATGTCAGCCTGCGGCACCAACGCCCGCAGAAAGAGCTCGTCATCGTCGTCCGTGCCGTGACGGCGGCGCAGTTCCTCCAGCGTCGGCTGCTCGGGCGGAGTGGCCAGCACCTGCCTGGCCTTGGGATCGGCCATGATGCGGTCGAGCACGTTCGGGTCGATCGGCGCCACCGGCTGGCCATAATGGCCCGCCGCGTAGGCGATCACCTCCTCGGGAATGATCGACCAGCGCTCGCCGGTGACGATGTTCAGCACCGCCTGGATGCCGACCAGCTGGCTGAACGGCGTTGCCATGCCGGGCCAACCCAGTTCGCGGCGGACGTGGGCGACCTCCGCCAGCACCTCGCCCAGCCGGTCTTCCATGCCATGCTGCCTGAGCTGCGCCTTCAAGGTGCCGACCATGCCGCCGGGGATCTGGTGGGTGACCCCGAACAGGTCATACTCGGCGTGCTGGTTGACCAGGAACCCGCAGGCGCGGCCCACGGCCTCGAAATGCGCGGCGACCGGCGGCAGGCAGGCCAGGTCGAGGTTATGACGATGCCCGAGATGTGCAAGGTTGGCCGCGATGCACTCGGTCGATGGCACCGATGGCCCGTTCGCCATCGGCCGGCTGGCCGTGTGCAGGATGCTCACCCCGAGGGCCAGCGCGTCGCAATAGGCCTTGGCAGACTGGCCCATCAGGTTGTTGGCGTGGAACTCGATCGGCTTGCCGCGGCTCTCCGCCACGATGGCGGGCAGCAGGGTCGAGAGCCGCTCCTTCTCCAGCACGCCGGCGGTGTCATAAAGCAGCAGGGTGTCGACGTCCGGAAGCGCCGCGAGCGCCCGGGCCTTTTCGGCATAGTAGGCGTCGGTGTGCACCGGCGAGAGGGTGAACATGATCGCGCCGGCGATTTCCGAGCCAAACTCCTTGGCGACGCGGGCGAGGCGCTGGGTTCGCCCGATGTCGAACAGCACGTCATAGATCCAGAAGCTGCGGGCGCCGTGGCGGTTGAGCTGGCGCATCCACAGGTCCATCAGGGCATCGGGCGTGGTGCGGAAGCTGATGGCGGCATTGGCGCGCATGCCAGAGCGCAGCACCGTGCGCGGCATGGCCGCGACCAGCGCATCCATCATGGCCCACGGGTCTTCATGGGCATGGCGGACCAGCACCTCGAAATGATGCGAGCCGGTCAGGTCGATGACACGAAAGCCGCTGCGGTCCAGCGCGTCGCACGCCGGCAAGGCGTGACGCGCCTGCATGCGCATGCCCCAGAGGGATTGCTGGCCGTCGCGCAGCGTCTGGTCGAGGAATTCCACCTTCATGCGACGTCCTTGCCGGCAGGGATGACCTCCGCCTCAAGCCAGCGCGTGGACAGCTGGTTGGTGATGAAATCGTCGTGAGCGGTGATGCGGCGCAGAAAAGGGATGGAGGTGGCAATGCCGTCCACCCGGAAATCCGCCAGCCCGGCCTGCAGGCGGGCGACGGCGATCGCGCGGGTCGGCGCCGCGACGATCAACTTGGCCACCATGCTGTCATAGAAGGGCGGGACGCGGCACCCGGCCCCGAAGCCGCTGTCGACGCGCGCGCCGGCCGGCGGCGTCCAGGCGGAAATGAGGCCCGGTGCGGGGCGAAACGCCTCGTCCTCGGCCAGGATGCGGACCTCGATGGCGTGACCGCGCTGGATGAGGCGGGCCGGCGGCTCGAAGCGCCCGAATGCCAAGGCAATCTGCCACTGCACCAGGTCAATGCCCCAGATCATCTCTGTTACCGGGTGTTCGACCTGGATGCGGGCATTGACCTCGAGAAAGCGATATTGCCCGCGCGCTTCGTCCCAGAGAAACTCCACAGTGCCCGCGCCGCGATAGGAGATTGCCCCGAGCAGCCTGGCCGCCGCTGCCTCCATGTCGGCCCGCGCGGCCTTGGGCACCGCGACGGCCGGGGCTTCCTCAACCAGCTTCTGGTAGCGGCGCTGGATCGAGCAATCCCGCGTGCCAAGCGTGATGACGCGGCCATCGCCAAGGCCAAAGGCCTGCACCTCGACGTGGCGGGCCGCTTCAACAAACGGCTCGAGGTAGATGCGGCCATCGCCAAAGGCGGCTTCTGCCTCGGCACGGGCCTCGGCCAAGGCGGCCGGCAGGTCCGCTTCGGCGTGCGCGATGCGCATGCCGCGTCCGCCGCCCCCGGCCGAGGCCTTGGTGACCACCGGGTAGCCCAGGGCGCGGGCGGCGAGCGCCGCAGTCTCTGGATCGGTCAGTGCCTCGCTGGCCTGCCCGGTTTCGACGCCAAGTTCGCGTGCCAGGGCGCGGGCGGCCAGCTTGTCGCCCACGGCCTCCATCTGCGCCGGAGTGGGGCCGCAAAAGGCGAGGCCCGCATCGGCGACAGCCTGGGCGAAGGCAGCGTTCTCGGACAGGAAGCCGTAACCAGGGTGCAGGGCCGTGCAGCCGCTCGCCACCGCCGCGTGCTGCAGAAGACGGCCATCAAGATAGGACTGGCGGGCCGGCGCCGGCCCCAGCACCAGCGCCCGGCCGGCAGCCCTGGCCCACTTGCTGTCCTTGTCCGCTGCGGACACGCCGACCACGGTCTCGATGCCCAGCGCGTGGGCGGCCGCGATGATCCGGCAGGCGATCTCCCCGCGGTTGGCGACAAAGAGCCGGCTCATGGAGTGCCTTGGGCATCCGGTCGGATCCGGAACAGCGGCTGGCCATGTTCGACAAGATCGCCATCGCTGGCCAGGATTGCCGTGACGACCCCGGCGTGAGGCGCTTTCACGCTGGTGAACAGCTTCATCACCTCGATGAGACACAGGTCGTCGCCGGCCGCGACGCGCGCGCCCACCTGGGTGAACGGCGGCGCACCCGGCTTGGGTGCCCGGTAGAAGCTGCCAAGACTGGGGGCGGTGACGGCAAGGCTGCCATCATCGGGTTCGACGGTGCTGGAGGCTGGCGGGGGGCTCGGCGCGGGTGCCGGCGACACCGGGGCAGTGGGCGTTGCCAGCGGCGTGGCGACGGGGCCGCCGTCCTTCGACAGTGTTACCTCGACACCATCCGCCTTCAGGTGGATGGTGCGCCAGTCGCTGGCCTCGAACGTGGCCAGGATCGCATCGATGTCGGCTCGGGAAATGGCCATGGCTTGGATCAGGTCCCCAATTCGGCCAGGGCAGCAAGGCGTACTTCGTCACCCGCCGCCGCGGCCAGTTCGCGATAGCGCTTGAGGGCTGGCGCCGGCGTTGGCTGCACAAGCGGCAGGACACCATCGAACACGCGTCCGCTGGCCCCGCACACGGTTATGGCACGCCCCGCCAGCACGGCCAGCGTGCCGGCACCGCAGCCGGTGACGACCGGCTTGCCGAGCGCCCGCCCCACCACGGCGGCATGGCTGGTGGCACCGCCGGCCTCGGTCACCACAGCCACGGCCGCGAGCATGCCGCCCACGTCTTCGGGACTGGTGGTTGGACGCACCAGAACCACGGCGTCGCCTGCCGCGGCGCGGCGTTCGGCCTCCTGGGCGCTCGTCACCGCGGCACCGGCTCCGGCACCGGGAGAGGCGGGCGTGCCGGTCGCCAGCACTGGGGTATCGCCGGCTTCGGCAAGGACGGGCGCCAGCATCGCCGCCAATTGCTCCGGCGTGACCCTGGCAAGCGCCTCGTAGCGGCTGAGCAGCCCCTCGTCGTGCATCGCCATCGCCATGGTGATGGCCGCACGCGCGGTGCGCTTGGCGCTGCGGCTCTGCAGAAAATAGAGCCGGCCCGCCTCGATGGTGAACTCGATGTCCTGGGCGTCGCGGCCGGTCTGCTCCAGCGCGCGGGCACCGGCCAGCAGCTGGGCGTGCACCTGCGGCATGGCCTGGGCGAGCCGTTCCAGCGGCTCGGCATTGTGGGTGCCGGCGACAAGCGCCTCGCCCTGGGCACGGGGCAACCATTCCCCCCACGGTTCAGCCTCGCCGGTGATGGGATTGCGGCTGAACAACACTCCGGTGCCCGACCGGTCACACAGGTTGCCGAACACCATTGCCTGGACGGTGACAGCGGTACCCAGATCATCGGGGATCCCGTGGTGGGACCGGTAGCGCCGGGCACGGCGGCTGTTCCACGACGCCATGACGGCTTCGACGGCCGCCAGCAGTTGGGCTTCGGCATCATCCGGCACTGCGCCGATGCACGCCTGATACTGGGCTTCAAAACCCGCCCGCACGTTGGCGACGAAATCCGGGCTTCCGGTTTCGGCGGCCAACCCCGCCGCCGCGCGCGCCGTGAGCCCGAGGTTGAGCAGGGTTTCCATCATGCCGGGCATCGACACGGCCGCACCAGAGCGCACGGACACGAGCAAGGGCCGATCGGCGCCGCCAAACTGCCGCCCCGTTGCCGCTTCGAGGCCGCGCACGCCCTCCATCAGCTGCTGCGCGAATCCGTCCGGCAATTCGCCGGTTGTGCCCCAGGCACGCGCCACGTCGGTCGGCACGACGAAGGCCGGTGGCACGGGCAGTCCCAACCGCGCCATTGCCAGCAAGGACGCCGCCTTGCCGCCAATGCGGTCCGGTCCGGCATCCAGCGTCGCAGCGAGCGGCAGGATCATTCCACCCGCTCCGTGCCGGACAGGCGCAGCAGTTCCTCGTGCAGGTCGAACCAGAGGGTGTGATAGCTTTCGCAGCCGACATCCGAGACGAAGGCAATATCGCCGTCTTCCGCCCGCTCGAGCGCCTCCAGCAACCCGTCGCGATAGACGGCAAGGCGGGGCAGCAGGGCAACAAACTGGTCAAGCAGCGGGGTGACGCGGTCGTGAAGGCGGCCCAGCCTGTCGATGATACGCTGATCATGCGCCTCGTCGCTGTGATCATTGGCCAGCGCGACCCCGCCGACGGTTCGGGTCTGCCAGTCGGTCATCAGAGCCTTCAATTCGCGGTTCACCACCTCGAAACGCTCCACGGCAGCGGCAAAGGCCGGGTTGGCGCGCAATCCGGCGCAGGTGCGCGAATAGTCGGCGCTCAGCGCGAGGCGGGCCAAGGGCGCCAGCATGAGCTTGTCTCCGGCGCGCACCACGCGGCCATGCGCGGCGGCAATGGTCAGCATCGCGTCCACCTCGGCGGCATCGAGAGCCATGCGACGGGCGACATCGGCCGGCGTTGCCGTGCGCAGGATGGCCAAACCATGCAGGGCCAGGTGCCAGGCGGGGCCGGGATTTCTCATGCCGTCACCTCCTGTCTTTCCAGGACCAGCCGCTTCACTTCGCGCCGCAGGATCTTGTTCGCTGGGCTCTTGGGAAGCGTTTCCCAGACTTCGACCGACTTGGGCGCCTTGTAGCCCGCCAGCACGGCGCGGGCATGGGCAAGAAGGGCGGCCGAATCGATATTGGGCCCGCTCACCACGGCATGGACCCGGTCGCCCCAGGTCTCGTCGGGCAAGCCGATGACAGCGGCCTCGACCACGCCGGGGCAGGCCAGCAACACGTCTTCAACCTCGCGCGGGTAAACATTGTAGCCGCCCGAGATCAGCATGTCGCCCTTGCGGTCGAGCAGGTAGAAGAAGCCCTCTTCATCCATGCGCCCGATGTCGCCGGTGTGCAGCCAGCCGCCCCGGAAGGCTTCGGCCGTCGCGTCCGGGCGGTTCCAGTACCGCGCCATCAATTGTGGGCCCCTGACGACGATTTCGCCCACGGCGCCAGGCAGCAGCAGCTGGCCATCATCGTCCATCACCGCCACCTGGGCCAGCGTGAACGGGCGCCCGCAAGAGCCGACCCGGTTGTGCTCGTCGGGCTTGAGGCAGGTGATCACCATCGGCGATTCCGCTTGCCCATAGGTCTGGGCGAAGATCGGGCCAAAACGCCGCTCCGCTCGCGCGTAAACCGCAGGCGCGATGGGCGAGGCACCATAGGCGATGCGCCGCAGCGCAAGATCTGCGCCGGCAAGGCTCGGCTCCTCGAGCAGCAGGGCCAGCATGGTGGGCACCAGGAAGGTCATCGTCGCGCGGGTGGACTCGGCCAGCGCGACGAACGCGCTGGCATCGAACTTCGCCATGACGAGGGACGTGGTGCCGCGCACCAGCGCCGGCAGGAAGAAGGCGCCCGACGCATGGGCGATGGGCGCCGCGTGCAGGAAGCGGTCGCCCGGGCCGATATCGGGCACGAGATCGGTCAGGAACGCGGAAAGCTCGGCAAGCTCACCGCGCTCGGTCAGGGTCACGGCCTTTGGCTTGCCTGTGGTGCCGCCGGTGAAGCCCAGGCGATAGGGCTCGTCGAGGGTGCGTTCAATTCCGCAGGGATCGTCGGTGGCGGCATCAAGCAGCGTCTGCAAGAGCGCGGGCGGCAGCGTGATCTCCACGCCGAGGTCCGGCGCATCCTCCCCAACGAGGACCGCGCGGGCACCAACCTCGGCCAGTTTGAAGCGCAGGTCAGATGGCGTGTCTCGGCTGTTGAGACTGACCCGAACGAGACCGGCCTTCGCCAGCCCGTAATAGGCAACGAGGCAATCAATCCCGTTGGGCAAGAGCACGCCCACCCGGTCGCCATGTGCCAATCCCAGGGTCTGCAGGGCGCCCGCAAAGCGGTTGGTGGCAGCATCGAAATCCGCGAAGGTCACCACGCGGTCGCCTTCAACGAGGCAGGGCTTCTGACCGAACTGCCGGGCGGCGCGGGTGATCAGGTCACCAATCTGGCTCATACCGGGCCACCCGGCCAGTCGAGCGGATAACCGCGCGCGGTCTCGCACCGGAAGTTTTCTTGGCGGAGGCAGCTGGCGGGCACGAAGCCGCGCGCGGCCTCGTTGTACTGCGCCAGGCTGAGAACGCCGCGCGTCGTGCGATAGCGGTCATTCTTGGGCGGCAGATGGCTGCCGCCGGACATCGGCGGCGCCACCCTTGGAAGGAACGGGGCGCCGTTCAGGACGGACAGCGGCAGCGGGGTCATGACGCGCACCGGCCTGTCCGACCACTTCATCATGCCGTGCGGGGCCGTCTGCTGGCTCGGGAGCGTCAGGCTGCCGACGAGCTCGCCCAGCGCGCTGTCGGCATATTCGTCCGACAGGAGGGGCCGGAAACGCTCGGCGCGCGGGTCGATCTCCAGCCAGTCGGCCGGATCGAAGACACCGGCGATGTGGGCAATCTCCTTGCAGATCGCGTAGTAGCACAGGGCGCCGGCATCGATGAGCTGGTCACGGCTCCAGCCGGCCATGCGCAGCCACAACTTGTCGGTCGCGGCCTTGGCGCGGTCAGCGAGGTCGTGGAGCACGGCGGCGAGCGTGTCCGGGCTGTCCATGCCCACCGGCACATGGCCCTCGCTCAACGTGTCCGACGTGTAGAGACCAATGCCGGTCAGCCGGTCTGGCGTGAACTCGGGCGTCGATTCAAAACTGCCCCAGTCATCCACCAGGTGGAAATGGCACCCCGTGACCTCCATCGCCACGGTGAGGTTGTTGAACGGCATGTCGGCAGCAATATCGTCGAGCCACGGCAGCGAGGTCTCGCCCAGGTCCATGAAATCGCGCATCAACAGCTGCTGATCGGTATCGAGGCGATAGGGCCCGGAGTTGGTCAGGCTGATGCGGCTCTCGGCGCTGACGAGGAAGCCATATTGCGAAACGGTGGCGAGGAAGCGCTGCGCGGCGACCGACAGGGCATCGCCAGGGGTCACCTTGTACACCTCGCCGGCAAAGCGCTGCACGGCGGCATGGGGCAGGATCTGGGCGCGCTGGTTGTAGTCGGCGTTGGTCAGGTGACCATCGTTGCGGTGCCAGGACAACTGGAACCGCTTCCAGAAGTCCATCACCGTGATGACGTCCTCGATCGCATCCTGCGGGCGCAGGAAGCCAAGGTTGATCAGATACTCACGGCCCAGCAGGTAAAAGCAGGGCAGCGCCCAGCCAATGGAACTGTTCTGCGCTTTCACGCCCATCTGCCGGGCCCGATCGGCAATGGCCTCTGCCGGCATCACCGCTTCAACCTTCCGGATCAGGCTGGGGTAACGATAAAAGGCGTTGAGATAGGAGAGAAGAATGTAGGCCGACACCGGGTAGAGCTTCGAGCCCTGAACGGTGCGGGTGAGGCACAGCCAATAGGTGCTGTCCCCGCAGGCCTGGATAAGCTGGTTGGTTTCCAGCAATTGCGCATAGCTGATGGCCGGACGGCCAGAGGGCGCGGCTCCCGTCATGATAGCTTCCAGATGCGGGCCGGCATCTCGGTGCCGGTCAGATAGGAATCCGCGGTTCGCGCCGGAGCCGTGGTCTCGAGGCGGATGCGATCCCCGTCGACGACGCCGGAAAGCCGCACGTTCATCAGGCAGGGAATGCCATGCTCCCGGGCGAGGATGCCGAGGTGCGAGCGCACGGTGCCGCCAGCGCAGACGAGGCCGGCAAAGCGGTCAAGGATTGGTGCGGTCAGCGTGCCGCCGCTGTCGTCGATGATGGCGATGCTGCCGTCCGGAACGCCCTCATCCATGAGCGCGATGACTTGCGCGGCCGAACGCACATAGCGGGCCACGCCCACCACGTCGCCAGCCCCCTGCACCACGTTGTCCCCAACCCCGCACAACGCCTTGCCATCCGCATCGGGCGGCGCGGACGGTGCATCGGGATGGGCAAAGCCGCCTTCGAGCGCCGTCAGCCCCTGATAGGCATCGGGGCGCTCGACGGCCGAGATGGTGGCGGAAAAGGCATAACGGTGGCCGGTGCCCAGAACGGCCGCATCGATCGCTGCCAGGTCGTCCTTGGTGATCAACTCGTCGATCGGTCCGGCGACAAAGGCATCCCAGTCCAGCCCGCTCGCCGCCAACCGGCGACGCACCAGGTCGCGAACCGAAAGGTGGACAGCCGCGACGAGCGGCGAGTCCGGTTCGCCGCCCCACAGGCCATTGTCGGTGGGCAGCAGTGTCATGCCCGTGCCTCCTTGGCACCCGGGCCACTCATCACCAGCAGCGTGCCCTTGTTGCGCCCCTCGAACAGGTCGCAAAAATGCTGCGGCAACTCTCCGAAGCCTTCGCGCAGGTCATCGCGATAGACGATGGCACCGCTGTCATAGTGCACCCTGAGATCAGCCCGCGCGGTTTCCCACTCGCTGGCAAAGTCTCCGACGAGGAAGCCGCGCATGGTGATGCCGCCATAGATCAGGCGCATCATGTTGGCCGGCCCACGCATGCCCGAGCCATCATAGCCGGCGATCTGCCCGCACAGGACGATCCGCCCCATGCGGTTCATGGCATCAACGGCGGCGTCCAGAGTGTCGCCGCCGACGTTGTCAAAGAACACGTCGACCCCGCCCGGGCAGGCTTTGGCAACAGCCTCGGGCAGCCGCTCGCTGCGATAATCGATGGCGGCATCGGCACCGGCCACCTCGGTAAGCCAACGGCACTTGTCAGGGCCCCCGGCGATCCCGACGACGCGGGCGCCCACCAGCCGCCCCAGTTGCACCGCGATGCTGCCGACAGAACCGGCCGCGCCCGACACCAGAAGCGTCTCACCAGCCCGCAGGCCACCGATGCGATGAATGCCGAACCAGGCCGTCAGCGGGTTGATGCCGAACCGGCCCATGGCGTCAACGAGGCTGAGATGAGCGGGCACCAGCACCGTCTCGCTGCCAGGCAATCGCAGACGGCTCTGCCAGCGACCGAAACAGGTGACATCCGCGCCAACAGGGCGATCAGGGTCGGCGGAAGCAATGATGCGCCCGCCCGCCGGGGCCAGCATGGCCTCGCCCAGCGGCACCGAGGGGTAAAGACTGTTGCTTGGCGGGTCCATCCAGTTACGCATGGTCGGCGCGCACAGGAACAGGCGCAGCGCCACCTCCACCTCGCCGGGAGCCAGCGGCCGGTCCCACGCCGGCTGCGGCTCTAGGGTGAAGATGTCAGGACGCAGGCGACCCTCGGGCCGGCGCGACAGGATCCATTGCTGACCCATCACGGCCGCCTCCCGCCGCCGACACGCCCTGCGGGAAACGGTCTCGGCATCATGACCCTGCTGTCCACTTGGGCACTCCCCTTGGCCGTCATGGTGCGCTTTACTGGTGAAACGTCGATTTATCGCCATCTAAGCATGGGCATCTGATGCTGGCAACCCGCATTTGGCGCGGCAGCACGGCGGCACTGGCGCATTATCCAGTCTTGCAGCGTCACCACACTCGTGAAATGATACTTCACTTATAAAAAGGGGGAGGATCGAATCATGGAATATCGCGCGCTTGGCGCCACCGGCCTGTCCGTAAGCCTCCTGTCACTGGGCGGCCTGTTCGTCTCTGCTGCCGGCGGGCCGTTCGACCGCGCCCGCGAGGCCGTTCATCACGCCCTGAAGCGCGGCGTGAACTATATCGACACGGCACCCATGTATCTCGACAGCGAGCAGGTGCTGGGTCGCATCCTGGCCGACACGACCGAACCCGTCATCCTGTCAACGAAGCTCGGTTCTCGGCCCCAGCCCTTCAACCCGCGCGATGCCGATGCGCTGCTCGAATCGTTCGAAACCAGCTGCAAGCTGCTTGGCCGCAACCAGATCGACATCCTCATGATCCACGAGCCTGATCGGCAACGCCAGTTCGACTGGTGGGAAGCGATGGACGAAGCGCGCGGTCCGGTTATGGACGTGATCGACCGGCTGAAAGGCGAAGGCCGTATCCGCTTTGCCGGCCTCGGCGGGACGACGGCCTATGACATGGCGCGGCTGCTCCGCACCGGCCGTTTCGACGTCGTGCTCACCGCCTTCAACACCAGCCTGCTGTGGCGGGAAGCCTGGCACGAGGTCATCCCGGCCGCTGCCGAGCACGGTGTTGGAATCGTGGCGGGATCGCCGCTGCAGCAGGGCGCGCTCGCCCGCGTCTGGCGCGAGGAGGTGGAAACGGCCACCTGGCTGTCGAAGCCGCGGCGGGAGCAGTTCCGTAAGCTCTACGCCCTCGTTGACGACGTCGGCATCCCGCTGCCCGAACTGTCGCTGCGCTTCCTGCTGTCCGAACCGCGCATCGCCACCATCCTGATGGGTGCGCGCAGCGTCGAGGAGGTGGACGCCAATGTCGATGCGATCGCCAAGGGGCCGCTGCCGGCCGGCCTGATGGCCCGCCTTGATGAGATTGCCGCCATGGTGCCCTTCCGGCCCCACGACGAGCCCTTCGCCCTGCCCTTTGGTCGCCCCTATGCCGGCACGCCGGCTGCCGGCCCGGTCTGAGGAGAGACGTGCATGCGCGCCGCTGTTGTTGAAAACCCCGGTCACCTCGTCATCCGGACCCTGAGCGATCCGGTTCCCGGTCCCTACGACGTGCTAACCCGGCAATTGTTCGGCGGCATCTGCGCCGCCACCGATCGCCACCTGGTGGAAGGCAAGTTGCCGATCCCCGGCATCAGTTATCCGCTGATCCTCGGGCACGAGGCCATAGGCGAGGTGGTTGCGGTGGGGACCAAGGTGCGCAACCTCAAGCCCGGCGACCTGGTCACCCGCACCGGCGCGCCGTCCACCGACGGCTGCGCGGCCTATTGGGGCGGCTTTGCCGAGCTGGGTTTGGCCCGCGATTTTGCCGCGATGCGCGAGGATGGCGTGCCGGAGGCGGAATGGCAGGCACACACGATCAACCGTGTCCTGCCCGCCGGCACGGATCCAGCCGCCGCCACGATGATGATCACCTGGCGCGAGACGCTCAGCTACCTCAATCGCCTCGGCCCGGTCAGCGGCAAGCGCCTGCTGGTCATCGGTTCGGGCGGCAACGGCTTTTCCTTCCTCGTCCTGGCCAAGGCGCTGGGCGCCTCGGCAGTGGCCATGGTGGGCAATACCGGATGGGCCAGCCATGCCGCGAACACGGGTGCCGACGCCTTTGCCGATTATCGTGACCCCGACGCCATTGCCGGACTGAGGACCGTGGCGGGGCCAGCCGGCTTCGACCTGCTGGTGGATGCGGTGGGCTACACCGGCGGCATTGAAGGCGCCCTGCCCCTGATGGCGCCAGGTGCGGCCATAGGACTTTACGGCATCGAGGCGCTGGGCGAGCGGATGGCCGCACTGCAGGCGATCGGGGCGCAGGGTTATCGCGTGCATGGCCCCGGCGAGTATGCCGAGGGCGAGGCCCACGACCAGGCGGTGGCGCTGATGCAATCAGGCGCGCTCGACGCCCGGGTCTGGTTTGATCCGGCCAATCCCTACTCGCTGGATCGGATCAACGATGCGCTGGCCGCCGTCGCCAAGCGGGAGAGCCTGAAAGCCGTGGTGCGGATATCGGGTTGAAGGCTTGTCTTTCGCGTCGACAGCGCCAAGAGTGACGCCACAGCAAGGTGGCAGTCATGAGTGAAACGGCGACGCGATATTCGGCTCCTGCCCTCGACAAGGGCCTCGACATCCTCGAACTGCTCGCTGAGAGCAGCCAGCCACTGACCATGGGGCAGATCGCGGAGCGGCTCAGCCGGTCCAAGGGCGAGATCTTCCGCATGCTGGTGGCGCTCGAACGGCGGCGCTACATCCTGCGCGATGAGGCCACCGATGGCTTCCTGATCGGGAGTCGCCTGTTCGAAATGGCGATGAAGACGGCGCCGACCCGCAATCTCGTTGCCACCGCCATGCCACACATCGCCGCCGTGGCGCACGCTCTCGACCAATCCTGCCACCTCACCGTCTTGTCGGATACCCAGATCGTCGTGATCGCCCGGATTGAGGCGCCGGGTGAACTCGGCTTTGCCGTGCGGCTGGGCTATCGCCGCCGTGTCGATCATTCGGCATCGGGCCGCGTGCTGGCCGCCTTCGCCAGCCCGGCCGACCGGCAGCGCCTGATCGGCCGGCTGGCCGAAACCTATCCCGATTTTGACCGTTCCGGGTTCGAAGCCCGGATCGAGCGCATCGCCAAGGTGGGCCACGAGAAAAGCCCCAGCCGAACCGTTCGGGGGGTGACCGACCTTGGCGCTCCCATCATCGGGGAAACCGGCTGGGCGGTCGGTGCGCTGACCGTGCCGTTCATCCTGCGCGATGATGCCCATGCAGGATTGGACGACGCTGCCGCGGTCGTCGTTCGGGAAGCATCGGCCATATCCGCCGACCTCGCGGTGGGCATGCCGGGCGCAGCCTCGGCCATCAGCATCTGAAGAAGCGCATATGTGAAGTTGCATTTTATCTCTGCAACATCCATCATCAGCCGATCGACAAGGGCATAGTCAGGGGCACGCCACACGCGGCCAGCTCTAGGCTGCTGGATGCCCGGACGGATGAGGAGGTTCGGCAGGATGGATGCGGAGCAGCGTCGGCAGATCCGGACGGCCGGTGAGGACGCTGTGCCCGGCGGATTTCGCTTCTTCCTCTTTGCATCCCCGCAACTCGCGCTTGCCACCCTTGGCCTGCCGATCGTCATCTACCTGCCGGCCTATTACGCCGGCCCGCTGGGGTTGGGCCTCGCCGCCACTGGCTTCATCTTCATGATCACCCGCTTCTGGGACGTGTTTACCGATGGCTTCCTGGGCTGGGCGGTGGATCGCTTCCCGACGCGTTGGGGCCGACGCAAGGTCTGGATGCTGATCTCGACGCCGCTCATGGTGATCGGCACGGTAGCCATCTGCTTCCCGCCTGACGGCGCCGGCAATGCCTATCTCCTGTTCTGGCTCACGTTCATCTACATTTGGTGGACACTGATTCACCTGTGTCACATCGCATGGGCGGCCGAACTGTCTGACCGCTATGACGAACGCTCGCGTATCCAGAGCCGTGTCCTGGCGGTCTATTTTTCTGGCCTGCTGCTGGTGCTGACAGCGCCCATCGCGGTGGGGGCCATCATGGGCGACACCGGCCTTGAAACCAAGGTGCGGGCCATGGGGATATACGCCGCGGTGCTGCTGCCGTTGACGGTGGTGGCATCGGTGTTCATGGCGCGCGAGAAGCCCCCCGCGCCGCGCGCCGCCGCCGAGCGGCCAATGGGCTTTGTCGAAGGGCTGCGGTTGGCCGCGCGCAATCCCGCCCTTTTGCGCCTGCTGGGTGTCGACATGCTCGCGGGTCTTGCCGGGGGGACGGCCAGCGGCCTGTTCGTCTATGTGACCAACGAACTGTTCCGGCTGCAGGGCGCGCTCACCATCGCGGGCGTGGCTCTGGACCCCGGCGCGCTGCTGATCTTCACCTATGCGGGCGCCTTCTTTGGCGTTCCGCTGTGGCTGAAGCTGTCCTACCGCGTCGGCAAGCACCGGGCGGTCTCGGCCTCGGCACTGCTCACCATCCTGGCTTTCCTCTACACGCTGGTCATGCCCAAGGGCGACTTCCTGGCGGCGGCCCTCTTCTACCTGGTCAACGGGATTGCCTTTGGCGCGGCGCCCTTCCTCGACCGCGCGATGCTCGCCGATGTCGTCGATCTCGACCAGACGCAGAGCGGGGAACAGCGCACCGGCTTCTTCTTCGCGCTGATGTCGATGACGAACAAGATCGGCTACGCCCTGCCGGTCGGCATCATCTTCCCGATGCTGGACGTGATCGGTTTCAACCCGAACGGCAACAACGATCCCCAGGCCATCGCATGGCTGGGCGCCATATTCGTGGGCGCACCCATCACGTTCAAGCTGCTGATCATCGGCCTGACCTGGAATTTTCCGATCACTCGCGAGATGCAGGAGGCACTGCGCGCACAACTGCAGGCGCAGGATTCCGCCCCGGCCGAATAGCCGTCTGGCCGCGGATCAATTGCTCCAGCCGCCGTCGATGATGTGGGCCTGGCCGGTGGTGTAGCTGGCCTCGTCCGACGCGAGATAGACGGCCAGCGCCGCAACCTCTTCCGGCTTGCCGAGCCGGCCCATCGGCTGGCGGGCGATGAACGCGGCGCGCGCCGCCACTGGATCGGGCTGGGCGTTGATCCGCCCTTCCAGCGAGGGCGACTCCACGGTGCCGGGGCAGATGGCGTGGGCCCGAATGCCACGCGTGACGAAATCGGCGGCCAGTGCCTTGGTGAGGCCGATCACGGCTGCCTTGGTGGCGCCATAGGCGAACCGGTTGGGCACGCCGCGGATCGAGGAGGCCACCGAGGCCATGTTGATGATGGTGCCGCTGCCGCGTTCGAGCATGCCGGGCAGCGCAGCCCGAATGGTGCGGACCATGCTGCTGACATTGAGGTCCCAGTTGAAGTCCCAATCGGCATCGCTCATCTCGAGGATGGTGCCATGGTGAACAAAGCCGGCGCAGTTGAACAGCACGTCCGGCGCCTGCCCGGCCAGCGCTGCCGTCACCGCCGCGCCGTCGCGCACGTCCAGCCTGGCCGTGGTGATCGCTGGCGCCTCGGCCTTCAGGCTCGCAAGCGCCCCCTCATCGATATCGGTGGCCGTCACGATCGCCCCTTCCCGCGCAAAGGCCAGCGCGGTCGCCCGCCCGATCCCGGCGCCAGCGGCTGTCACAAAAGCGCGTTTGCCAGCCAGTCGGCCCATGTCTTGTCCTTTCGATCCGTGTTGGCTCGCACGCGAGCCGTTCAATCCATGTGAAAAACGCATTCCATGTCAGACCACCATTCGCCGGGCTTGGCCGTTGGCCAGGGGGTCTGACAGGGATCGGTAAAGGTCCACCACCGCTGGGTTTCGGGGTCGGCAGCGACGCGCGCCATGTCGGCGTCCCAGTCGTCACCGGTGTATTCCAGGTATCCGAAGAGAACATCGTCCTTCAGGAAGATGGAGTAGTTGGCGACATTGGCCGCCTTCAACGCGGCGATGACGCCCGGAAAGGGATTGGCATGGAGGGCCTTGTACTCCTCCAGCTTTTCCGGCTTCACCCGGATCACCATTGCCCGCCGCTGCATCACCGCGCCTCCAGCCTGTAGAACCGCCGGGCCGTGAGGCCCAGCACATCCGCCTGATCCTCCGGGCCAAGGCCGGCCAGCAAGGCGCGGCTTGCCGCCACCCAGCCATCATAATCGCTGGCCAGGCCCAGCACCGGCCAATCGCTGCCCCACATCACGCGATCGGGGCCAAAGGCCCCGAGAACGGTTTCGACCACCGGCCGAAGATCATCGACGCGCCAATCAGCAGCAGCTTCCGTCACAAGACCCGACAGCTTGCAATGCGTGACGCCGTCGGCCGCCACGGCCGCCAGGTCGCGGGACCATTGCCCAAGGTCACCAGCAGCGATGTCCGGCTTGGCGGCGTGGTCAATCACGATCCGCAATTCGGGATGCCATTCGCGCAACGTGGCGATGCGCGGCAGGTGGCGCGGACGGATCAGCGCGTCAAGCGCAAGGCGGTGGCGCGCCATGGCGGCAAGCGCAGGCTGCGCGGCCGGGTCCAGAATGGCGTCATCGTCGGGCAGGTCCTGCAGCATGGGGCGCAGGCCCACCAGAAGCGGATCCGACGCCAGCGCGGCGATGCGCTCAGGCGCGTCGGGTGCAGCCAGGTCGGTCCAGCCCACAACGCCGCGAATGAACGCATGGCTGCGGGCGAGCGACAGCATGAACGCCGTTTCCGCGTCGGTTGGCGCGGCCTGCACCAGCACGGTGCCCGCGATACCGTGGCGGGCCAGGGCCGGTGCCAGATCATCGGGGAGGAAGTCACGCCAGAGGGGGGAGAGGTCCGGCGTCAGCCAATCATAGTCGCCGCGGTCACGGCGCCAGAAATGCTGATGGGCGTCGATGCGCATCATCGGCTCCCGGGTTCAGACCGGCACCGGGGCGTCGGCGCGGATGAGCCCCGCCTCTTTCATCTCGACCCAGAGCGCCGCCGGAATCGGGTGCGCCAGATACGCAATATTTGCGGTGATCTCAGCCGCTGAACGGGCGCCGGGGATCACGCTGGCGACCGCGGGGTGCGCAAGCGGGAACTGCAGCGCGGCTGCCGGCAGCGGGACGCCGTGGCGGGCGCAGAGGGACTCCAGGGCCTGGACCCTGGCGGCCACGGCGGGCGGCACCGCGCCGTAATCATAGTGAGGGTTGCCGGCCAGCACGCCCGAATTGAACGGCCCCCCGACGATCACCTGCACCCCGCGCGCTTCGCACAAGGGCAACAGATCATCCAGCGGGGCCTGCTCGAGCAGCGTGTAGCGCCCCGCAAGCAGGATCACATCAAGATCGATTTCGGCCAGGACCTCAAGACAGATGGCCACTTCGTTGACGCCAAGACCAATCGCGCGCGTGACCCCGCGCGCCTTCAGGTCGGTCAGCGCCGGGAAGGCGCCGTTCATGGCGATGGCGAACTGCCGGGCATGGTCGTTGCCATGGGTCAGGGCACCGAGGTCATGGACCAGCAGAATGTCAACGGCATCAACGCCAAGCCGCTTGAGGCTTTCGCCAACCTGCCGCTCTACGGCGGACGCGGCATAGTCAAAATAGGGCCGGGCAAGCGCAGCATCAACAAAGCCCGTGTCGCCCGGCGCTTCGCCGTGGGCCAGGCTGCGGCCAACCTTGGTCGACAGCAGCGGCCGGTCCGGCAAGCCAGCGAGGAACGCGCCCAGCCGGCTCTCGGACAGGCCGTGGCCATAATAGGGAGCGGTGTCAAACAGGGTGACGCCGCCCGTCGCAGCGGCCTCGAGTGTCGCTTGGGCGTCCGCGTCACTGATCGGCGCGAACAGGTTGCCGAGCGCCGCGCACCCCATGCCAAGCCGGGGAAGAGCCCGAAACTGCGGTTCATCGGTGAAATTGCGGTTCACGCGTGATTAGAACCACGACTGCTGGCCGGAGGCAACGCCAAAAAATTGCGTCGGCGCCGTTTCCCGGGGGGATTTTGCGCACGAGGGGCTTGCCGAATTGCTAGTTTATGGATGAAATAGCGGTTCATCCATATACCTACAGGAACGATCGTGATGACCATTGACCAAGCGGGTGCGCGGCTGCGGCCGGGGGTTGCTCCCGGGGCGGTGATCACTGAGGCTCGCACCGCCGACATCCGGTTCCCGACCTCGCGCTTCCTCGACGGATCGGACGCCATGAACCCCGATCCGGACTATTCGGCGGCCTACATTGTCCTGACGGCCGACGGACTGGAAGGCCATGGCCTCGCCTTCACGCTGGGTCGCGGCACCGATCTCGTCGTCGCGGCCATCGAGGCGCTGCTGCCGCAGGTGATGGGGCGCAGTCTCGATGGCATCGAGAATGACCTTGCCGGGTTCTGGCGCAGCCTGGTCGGGGACAGCCAGTATCGCTGGCTGGGGCCGGAGAAGGGCATCATCCACCTCGCCACAGCCGCCATTGTCAACGCCGTTTGGGACATGCTCGCCCGGCGCGCCGGCAAGCCGCTGTGGCGGTATCTGGCCGACATGCAGCCTGAGCAGATCGTCTCGGCCATCGACTTCCGCCACATCGCCGATGCGCTGCCGCCGTCCCTTGCCCTTGACCTCTTGAAGCGCAATCTCGCCGACAAGCCTGCCCGCGTGGCGCGGCTCCAGGCCGAGGGGCACGCGGCCTACACCACGTCGGCTGGTTGGCTCGGCTACGATGACGACAAGATCCGCCGGCTGGCCAGCGCGGCCATTGCAGATGGCTGGTCCGCCATCAAGATGAAGGTGGGGGGCAATCTTGCTGACGATATCCGCCGGTGCGCCGTGCTGCGCGAGGTGCTGGGTCCCGACCGCCTGCTGATGATCGACGCCAACCAGGTCTGGGACGTCGACCAGGCGATCGACTGGGTCAAGGCGCTGGCCGACTGCAACCCCTACTGGATCGAGGAACCGGTCAGCCCGGATGATGTTCTTGGGCACGGCCGCATTCGCCAGGCCGTCGCCCCGATCCGCGTGGCCACCGGCGAACATTGCCACAACCGCATCATGTTCAAACAATTCCTGCAAGCGAACGCCATCGACGTGGTGCAGGTGGATGCCTGCCGCCTGGGCGGCGTCAACGAGGTCCTGTCCGTGCTCTTGCTGGCCGCGGCCTTCGACAAGCCGGTGTGTCCGCACGCCGGCGGGGTTGGCCTGTGCGAATATGTGCAGCACATCAGCTTCTTCGATGCGGCTGCGGTGGCCAGCAGCGCCGAGGGCCGCATGATCGAACATGCGGCCCACCTGCACGAGCATTTCATCGACCCGATCCGTATCAGGGCCGGTCGCTATCTTGCTCCCGAACTGCCCGGCTACAGCGTCGAGATGAAGGCAGCGTCGCGCGACGAATACAGCTTCCCGAACGGCAGCGCCTGGCGGGCCTGAGCAACCACCGCGAAGCGCAAGCCTGGGGGGCCTTGCTGTGCCGTGCAGTTCAAGCCTGCACGCAATTGTTGCCGTGCAGGTCAAGCCTGCACGCTCTTGTCGCCGTGCAGGTCAAGCCTGCACGGTGCGTTGCCGCTGTTCGCCAAGGCCACTGATGCCCAACCGCACCTCTTGGCCGGCCCGGAGATATACGGGCGGATTCTGGCCAAGCCCAACTCCAGGCGGGGTCCCGGTTGAAATGATGTCGCCCGTCTGCAGCGTCATGAACTGGCTGATATAGGCAACAAGAGTGGCAACACCGTAGACCATCGTGCGGGTGTTGCCGTTCTGATAGCGGTGGCCATCGACCTCCAGCCACAGGTCAAGGGCCTGTGGGTCCGCCACTTCGTCCGGGGTAACAAGATAAGGACCGATGGGGCCGAACGTGTCGTGGCTCTTGCCCTTCACCCACTGCCCTTGGCGTTCCATCTGGAAGGCCCGTTCCGACACGTCGTGAACCACGCAATAGCCGGCCACGTGAGACAGGGCATCGGCCTCGCTGACGTACTTGGCCGGCTTGCCGATCACCACGCCCAGTTCCACCTCCCAATCGGTCTTGGTCGACCCGCGTGGGATCTCGAGGTCATCGTTCGGGCCGCAAATGGCGTTGACGCCCTTCATGAACAGCACCGGCTCGGGCGGCACCGTGGCGCCGGTTTCCGCCGCGTGGTCGGCGTAGTTGAGGCCAACACAGATGAACTTGGGCACCTTGGCCACGCACGCCCCGAACCGGAACCCCGGGGCAAGTTCCGGAAGGCTCAACGGGTCAAGGCCGCGCAGCTGGTCGAGGCCCGGAGACAAGAGCGCGGCCCCGCCGATGTCGGCGATGACGCCCGACAGGTCTCGATGGCTGCCATCGGGGGCCACCAGGCCGGGACGCTCGGCGCCGGGGGCGCCATGGCGAAACAACTTCATGCCGGGTTCTCCAGGTGAGGGGCGGCCGGGCCCGAACGCGCCGGGTCGCAATCAAACTCAAGTACCAGCACCGTCGCCACCGGGTCGCGCAAGGCGTCGGGCACGTCGATCAGCACTTCGCCCGGCCCATCAACGTGCATGAGTTCGTCGAGCACCGGGATGCGCGTTTCAAACGGCAGCGTGTCGGCATGGCCGAGCACGCTGACGCGCCGCAAATGGCGGACCGGCACACCGCGCACGGAAACGGGAGCCACCGGCTGCATGAGCAGGTGGCAATAAAGCGTCTGGCCCTTCAGCGTGGTTGGCCCGGGAAACTGCCAGGGCTTGAGGCCGGCATGGGTGCAGACAATGGCATCGGCATGCCGGCCCATCCAGCGACCCAGCTCGGCCATGCGCTGCGCCTGCGGCGGCGGGATGCGCCCGTCGCCGTCCGGACCGATGTTCAACAGGAGATTGCCGCCCCGCCCAGCCACCTCGCACAGCGTGTGCACGAGCGCCGCCGGCGACTTGTAGCGGTCATCGCCTGCATTGAAGCCCCAGCTCATGTTCATGGTCAGGCAGGTTTCCCACGGTTCCGCGGGCGGCTCAGGCGGCACGAACTGCTCCGGCGTCGCGAAGTCGCCGTGGCCCGGCAGGCGGTCGTTGATCAGGATATCGGGCTGCAACTGGCGAATGAGCCGTTCGAGGCCATCCACGTCCCACATCTCGGGGCTGCGTTCCCAGGCGCCATCGAACCAGATCATGTCGATGGGCCCGTAGCCCGTCAGCAGTTCCGTGATCTGGCCGCGCAGATATGCCTGGTAGGCAGCCCAGCCATCGGCGCTTGGGGCGGGATAGCCGCCAAACACATAGGGACGCATCGCATCGGTGAAGGCCGGATAGGCGGGATGGTGCCAGTCCGGCAGCGAGTAATAGAGGCCGACCTTCAGGCCGTGGCGACGGCAGGCCGCGACAAAGGCGCCGACGATGTCGACGCCGGGCGCCGTCCGGGCGACCCCATGATCGCCGTGCCGGCTGGGCCACATGGCATAGCCGTCATGGTGACGGGTGGTGAGCACGGCATAACGCATGCCGGCCGCTGCGGCGGCGGCAATCCACGCCTCGGGCGCCGCCGGGTCAGGCTGCCAGCCATCCGCGTTGGCGTGATAGACGTCGGCGGGAATATCTTGGCCGAGCGGCAAGGTGACAACGCCGCCCACCAGCGGCCAGCTCGCCTCCCACCCGGCGCGGGCCCAAGGCCCCCAGTGCACGAACAGGCCAAAGCGGGCCGGCTCGAACCAGTGCTCTGTACGACGCATGGCTTCCTCCGGCGCCTGCTATAGCGGGGCGTGGTCGCCTCTGCTATATGTGAAACATCAGTTCATCGATAAATTGTTGCGACAACGGGAACCGAATCTGGTGCCGCAAGCCGCGCCGACCGGTGACCTTGCCACGAAAAATGGCCACCGCCCTCACGAAGCGGGCGGTGGCCAGGTCTGTCAGGAGATCTTCTGAACGATGGGGGTCAGAAGTTCACGCCCAGCCGCACGCCATAGGTGCGGCCGAGATTGACGGCGCTGTTGGCCCACAGGTTGGCGACCGGCGCGAACGTCTGGTAGAAACGCTCATCCGTCAGGTTGCGGCCATAGACGCTGGCCCGAATGTCGGTCTTGCCAAGTGTGAAGGTCGCGCCGATCTGGGCATCAAGCAGACCGTAGGCATCGATCCGACCGCGCGGATCATTGATCAGCGGCGACGGACCGCCGCCATCGAAGCGCGGGCCCATGTGGAAGAAATAGCTGTCGGTCCAGCGGTAGGTGACCAGGGCATCGAGGCCAACCTCGCCCACCTTGGTCTCATACTGGATGGTGCCCGACAGCTGCCAGGGCGGTGCGTTGCGCGGCCGCACGGTGTCCGACACGTCGAAGTTGTCATAGATGAAGTTGCGATAGCGCGCGTTGAGATAGGCCGCCGTGCCCGACAGCGTGAGACCCTTGGCCGGGACAGCCGCGATCTCCATCTCCATGCCCCAATAACGCACCGAAGCGGCGTTGGTGACCGTGGTGATCGTCGCGCCGGTCTCCGGGTTGCGGCGGATCACCTCTTCCTGCTTGTCGGAATAGTCGGTCAGGAAGCCCGCCAGGTTGAAGCGCAGCTTGCGATCGAACCACTCGCTCTTCAGGCCCAGTTCGTAGGTGTTCACCAATTCCGGATCATAGGGACCAATGGTCTCGGTGGAGTTGCCACGGCCGTTGAACCCGCCCGACTTGAAGCCCTGGCTCCACGACACATAGGTCAGCACGCCGTCCCGCGGGCTGTAATCAAGCGCGATGCGGGGCGTGAACTGGCTCCAGCCCTGCGTGCCGGCAGCTTCGTTGTTGAAGCCCGGCGCATCCGGCCAATAGCCGCCACCGACCTGGTTGAAGCCGTTGCGATAGACGAAGTCCTTGAACTCGTAGGTATAGCGGCCACCAAGGTTCAGGCGGAGCTGATCCGTCAGCATGTAATTGCCCGAGAGATAGGCGCCGAAGCTGTAGGTCTTCTGCTGACGGTCGACAACTTCGACCGTGTCAGGCGGGAAGCCCAGCAGCTCGAACACGAACAGCGAGTTGGCGCCATCCTTGTAGTCGACGAACTGGCCGAACAGGCCGCCGAGAATGGTCAGCCGGTCGTTGACCTTCCAGTTGGCCCGGAACTCCTGCATGAACTGCCGCTCGGTCACCGGCTGCTCTGACGCGAAGGTCGGGAACGGCACGCCGTCGAAGTCGGTGATCTTGTCTTCCTTGAACAGGTTGAAGCCGGTGATCGCGGTGATGTCGACGTCACCCGCCTTGATGTTGGTGGTGAGCGAGACCATGTGCGTGGTCGTCCGCAGCGACGTCGGCGTGTCCTGGTTGGGCCGACGCAGATCCTGGTTGGGATTCTCGCAGCGCGGGATGTCGGTCAGCAGGATGCCAAGGCACATCAGGTCGTTGGGGCCGGACCGGTTGAACAATACGCCCCAGTCGCTGTTGTTGCGCAGATAGTCATAGTTCAGCAGGATCTCGACATCCTCCGACGGCGTGAAGCGCAACGACGGCGACACAAGCCACAGATCCACGAAACCACGGTTCTGGCCATTGAACTGGTTGATGAACTGGCCGTCGTTGCTGACGCGGTTCACGGAGATGCGGGCGTCCACCTTGCCGGGCACGATCGGCCCGGTCAGCGAACCGCGAACGTTGAACTCGCCATAGTTGCCAACCGTTACCTGCGCGTTGCCGCCGAATTCGTCCTTGGGCTTCGGCCGGGTGATGTTGATGACACCGCCGATGGCGTTGGCGCCGAACAGCGTGCCCTGCGGGCCGCGCAGCACTTCGACACGCTCGACGTCGACGAGGTTGAGCAGCTGGCCGGCGACGGACGACCCGAAGATCACGCCGTCCAGAACGATTTGCACGGCCGGGTTGAACGTGCGGTCGAAGTCGGCGGTGCCGATGCCGCGAATGAAGATGTTGGCACCGTTGGCCGAAACCGGGTTCGGGTTGATCACCAGGTTCGGCGTGACCATCTCGAGGCCCTTCACATCGAGAATCTGGCGCTTGGCGAGCTCTTCGCCGCTTACCACCGTCACCGCCACCGGAACCGTCTGCAGGTTCTCGGTCGTGCGCCGTGCCGTCACCACGATGGTGTCGAGCGAATCCTCCTCGGCCACTGCCGAGGCCTGTTGGCCAAATGCCGGCGCGGCCAGCGCCAGCAAGGAAACGAAACCCAGAACAGACGAGTGCCGGATGGTCATTCTGCTTGCCTCCCCAATGCGCCGGGGATGCCCCCGGCTGCGCGTCCCACTGACCTGCTGTCGGCTCTGTGACCGATTCCAAGCGAAGCACAAGTGAACTGCCGTTTTAAGATTGCAACGGTCTTGCGAGTTGTGTCAAGCACGCGGCCCGGCGATCCCAGTTCTGAAGGAGGCGTGACGTGCAATCGAGGGCCAGGCGTGGCGCTTTCGCCACAGACCTCAGGAACGGGCTGCCCTGGCCATGGTGATTGCCGACGTCGCCGATTTCAGGGAGGCGGCGCGGCGCCGGGTGCCGCATTTCCTCTTCGAATATATCGACGGCGGCAGCTATCAGCAGGCGACCCTCGCCCGAAATGTCGAGGACCTCGCGAGCGTGATCCTCGACCAGCGGGTGCTGCGGGACGTCTCGAAGATCGACCCTTCCATCACCCTGTTTGGCCAGCGCTTGTCCCTGCCCCTGCTGCTGGCCCCGGTTGGCCTTGCCGGCCTGAATGCCCGCCGCGGCGAGGTGCAGGCCGCGCGCGCGGCCCACGCGGCCGAGGTGCCGCTGTGCCTGTCGACCGTGTCCGCCTGCAGCATCGAGGAAGTGTCAGCCGGCAGCGGCAAGCCGCCCTGGTTCCAGCTCTACATGCTGCGGGATCGCGGCTTCGTCGACGCCATGCTGGACCGGGCCAAGGCTGCCGCTTGCCCGGCGCTCGTTTTCACTGTCGACCTCCCGGTTCCTGGCGCACGCTATCGCGATCGCCGCTCCGGCTTGACCGGTGCGCCCGGACTCTCCGGGCAGTTGCGCCGCCTTGGACAGGCCATGGCCAGGCCGGGCTGGTGCTGGGATGTCGGCCTGATGGGCCGGCCGCTCACCCTGGGCAACGTCGCCGGTGTCCTCGGTTCCAGTGCACCACTGGGCGACTTCCTTGGCTGGCTGGCCAACAATTTCGACCCGGCGGCCACGTGGGCCGACCTTGAATGGGTCCGCAGCCGCTGGCCGGGGCCCCTGATCGTGAAGGGCATTCTCCACCCTGACGACGCCCGGGCCGCGGTGTCGGCCGGTGCAGACGGGATCGTGGTGTCCAACCATGGCGGCCGCCAGCTTGATGGCGCCGTTTCCGCCGTGAGAGCACTGCCGGACATTGTCGATGCGGTTGGCGGCAGCACCCGCATCCTGGCCGACGGCGGCGTGCGCTCCGGCCTTGATATCCTGCGCTATCGCTCCCTGGGCGCCGATGCCGTTCTGGCGGGGCGGCCCTGGGTGTGGGCCTTGGGCGCTGCGGGCGAAGATGGCGTGGCGCAACTCATCAGGATGCTGGACGGCGAGCTGCGCGCGGCCATGGCGCTGACAGGCGTGACGCGATCCGAACCTGGTTAGCGGAACGCTCGGCCAGGGAACATGCCTTCGCCGCGCGCGTGCGGCAAACCCATGGTCCAGACTCCCGACATCTGGTCCGTTGTCTATGCAGTCGCAATCGAAATGCACCGGCTTAGCGATTCAGCGACGGACGCTGCCATGATCGGCAGCCAACGAGTACTAAACCAAGCCTTCTGCCATTTTGCGGATGCGCTGAGCCCAACCCAGCCGCTCAAGCCAAACCGCAGGAATGCCGTGGGTTCCCCAGATGGCGCCTGCCAACTGCCCGGTGATCGCGGCCGTCGTATCGGCATCTTCGCCAAGGTTGGCAGCGGTAAGCACCGCTTCGGCAAACGAGCCCGATCGCCCCACCGACCAGAGCGCGGCTTCCAGACTGTGTGCCACGTATCCGGACGCGCGGATCGTGTCGCGCTTCTGCCCGCGCCAGCGTCCTGCCATGATAGGTGCAACGGCGCCGGCAAGCCCGGTGTCTCGCGAAGATAGCACATCGTGCGCGGGCCTGCCGGCAATTGCCTCAGCGATGAGGTCGGCATAGGCCGCACACGCATCCACCGCTTCAGGCGCGGCATGGGTTGTCCGGCTTTGCCGAGCAGCAGCATCTCGGCGCTTGTCCGGATCGTTCCACCAGCGGATGGCCACTGGCGCCAGGCGCATCAGGCTGCCATTGCCGGCAGCATTGGGGCTGGGGTCTCCAGCGACAGGATTGCCTGTCCTCTCGAAACGGCCGAGGGCAGCGCGCGTGGCGTTGCCGATGTCGAAGCAAGAGCCAGTGCAGCTGTACATGCCCTCCCGCCACCAGGCGACGAACCGCTGCATCAAGTCATGCTCGTCAATTTCGTCGGCGCCATGAAGGCTGTCGGCTAGTGCCAGGGCCATGGCCGTATCGTCCGTCCATTCGCCGGGCCTGAGCCCGAAGGGCCCGCCGCCCACCATGTCGACGAGCAGCGCGTAGCTGTCGCGATTGCGGAACTCCAGCGTCGTGCCAACGGCATCGCCGACCGCGAGGCCAAGCAAAGCACCAACTGCGCGGTCCCGGATGGCGTCCTCAGTCTTGGCAGGCACTGCTTCGGACTTACCCGCCTGAGCATGGACATGCGCTTCCTGCGCACTGGTTTCCAACGCGCCGGGCCGAACGCTCCGCACGGCTGAGATGGCATCGGCCGGGTGCCAGCCCAGTTCAACCAGCAACCGCGCGCCGATGGTGCCGGCGCGGCCGAGACCGCCCTTGCAATGCACCACCACGTTGAACCCGGAACGCAATCGATGACGAAGCGCCGGCCCGACTTCAGTCCACTGCGCCTCGAACCGCTCGCACGGCGTGCTGACATCACGGATCGGCAAATGGTGCCATGCCATGTGCCGCCGCTGCACCTCCTCGCCGAGGTGGGGCACCGCCAGTTCATGGAGTTCGTGGGGTTCCACCGGCGTCACCACGGCAGCGGCCTTCCAGTCGCGGATGGCGTCAAGGTCGAGTTCGAGATCGCGATCCCAGCCACCCGTCATAGCGGCGGGTTGCTTCTTGCCCGGGCAGAATGTGATGCCAATGCTGCCGAGGCCAGGACCGGGCTTCACCTCGGCGATCTGAAGGGGATGTGAAAGGCTCGTTCTCATGCCTGGCACTTTCGCTCTCTGGCGGCAGAAAGGCCACCAGAAAGGGACAGTTCTGTACTATCAGACCCACCCTGCGCGCATTTTCAGCCGGAAGCCCGTCAAACCGACGCAAGTGAGGACCTCGAACCAGTTAGTTTACTGCAAGTCCGACCGCCAGTGAATATGGTCATCGATCTCGCTAGAGTAGCTATCTTCATAATATGTCGATTTATACATTACTATTGGGATGACTGAGACTGGATTAAAAATCCATTTGTCTCGCACCCATGTCAGCAACTGGGCAAGGGCGTCGACTTGGTCGTTGTGACGCGAATTCGGGAAGGCGAGCAATTCCTTGCGGAAGTCGTCGAGCCAATGAGCCTTTTCTGGCAGAAAAACCTGACCTGCTTCGATCATGCTGCTCACCCCGGCAGCGCGGGAGTACTTGTCCTGCTCGGGCCCCCTTCCGATCGGAATGGGCACACCTCGATGGCTTTGGGCGCGCAGTGCCTGGAGCAGTTGCTGGCCGGAGGCCTTGTCTTCGATCATCAGCGTGCTCGCCCGGTAGCGCTGGGCGAGTTCAATTGTCATGCGCAGCAAGTCCGGGAACTCGACCCGGCCCCGCCAGACATCGATGATATGAATTTCGCGTCCGATGAGCCGGGCGGTGATGCATACCGAGTAGTCGTTACTGGCGCCGGCCTTGATCGCGGTGTCCCAAGACTGGATGATCGTTCCTCGCGGACCTTCGCCGAGACCCGGAGCGTAGGTCTTGAGCCAATCTGCACGAAACAGATTGCCTTCGGCAGGCATGGGCTGCTGCGGATATTGCGCCTCGAAGGCGTGGGAGCCCATCGAGGCCCTGAGCTCTGCGAGGACTTCGAGCGGCTCTCGCTCGGGATGCAGCACGTCTCCCATGCGCCTGCGGTGGACGCCACCTCGCGCGGGAATGATTGATTGGTCCTCGCTCGCAATAGCCGGCAGCGAAAGATGGTCCCAGCCACCTTGCTCGATCAGCACGCCGGACAGGTCATTCTCGTGGAGGCGCTGCATGACACAGATAATGGCGCCGCTCGCCTTGTCGTTGAGACGTGACGCGAGGGTGGAGCGATACCAGTCGTTGACGAAGTTGCGAGTGGTCTCCGAGTTGGCTTCTTCGGGTTTGATGACGTCGTCGAGAATGATGATATCGCCGCCCCGGCCCGTGAGTGTCCCCGTGACTGAGGTCGCGAGCCGGCCGCCGCCGCGCGTGGTCTCGAAGTCATGGGATGCGGAGCGCGACTTCGCGATCTGGGTGCCGGGAAAGATCTCCCGGTACCATGAGGCCTGCATGATCGACTGGCAATCTCGCGCCAACTTTCCGGATAGCTCGTTCGAATAGCTGACACAGACGAAGTTGAGCGTGGGATCCCGGCCAAGCATCCAGGCGACCCAGGCCACAGAGACGGTCTTCGACTTGCCGTTGCGTGGCGGCAGGTTGATCAGCAATCGACGGCTTTCGCCACAGGCGACGCGATCGAGTTTGTGGACGATGGCATCGAGATGCCAGTTCCAAAGGATCAATTCGCCGCCACTTACCCAGGGCCACCCCTTGCGCAGGAAGGCGCCAAAGTCGTGGCGGCACAGCTCATTAAAGAGAGCCTGCGGGTCTTCAGCGCAGGCTTTACGCATCGTCTGTCTCCTCCTCTGGAGAAGATGTCACGCCTGCCACCGGCGAGCGGCCGAGCAGCTCGTCAAGGATCTGCTGGTCCTGGGCCGACAGGCGCCTCTGGTCGCCTCCCCGGTCCTCCGGACCAAAGACCTGCATGACCAACTTGATGAGTGTTTGGATGGCCCTGACATCGCCTGCAGCTGCACGTGCCGTCAGGGTCTTGATCATGAGTTGCTGCTTCGTCGCCGTGATCGGCTTGCCGCTGATCCGGATGGTCATTCGCGAGCTGGGTTCGGCTTGGAGATCGGTCTTGAGCCCGCGCGAAGCCTTCGGGCGCCCCCGCGGATTGCCGGACTCGCCCTTTTGCCAGCGGGTATGCTTCGGCGGCTTGCCGTAGCCGACATCATATTCATCGGACATGGCTCAGTTCCCCTTTGCGAGGCGCTCGGCGCCGACTTCGTCGAAGCTGCGGCCATCGCCCGCAAGAACCGGTGTGAGGCCGCTGATTGCTGCCAGGCGGGCGAGAGCCGTGTCGACATAGAGCGGGTCGAGTTCGATGCCCGCGCCGCGCCGGCCCGTGCGGTGCGCGGCGATCAGCGAGGTGGCCGACCCCAGGCACGGGTCCATGACGAGGTCGCCGCGGTTTGAGCGGTCCACTATGAAGTCAGCGACAAGGGCTATCGGCTTCACCGTGCTATGGGCAGCAAGGTCGGCATTCCGGCCCCTGCGGAAGCTGTTGACCCCTGCGTATTCGACGACGTTGGTGCGATATCGCCCCGTCTCGCCGAGGCCGAAGTTGTTGATGTGCTTGCCCTTGCCGGACTTGAAAACGAAGACCAGTTCGTGCCGGCTACGGTAGAAGGCGCCCTGGCCGCCGTTGTTCTTCACCCACACCACCAACTGCTTGAACTCGGAATAGACGCCATCGGCAGCATCCAGCAGCTCACGGATGTGACGCCAGTCCATGCAGTGATAATGGATCGAACCGCTCTTCGAGAAGTGAACGCACAAGCGAAGTATCGCGCGCAAGAACGCAACGAATTCCTCCGGGCTCATCTCGCCCGCTCCCATCAGAAAGTTGCGGTGACGGTTGCGGCCGTTACCTGAGACAAAGCCGTCGATTGGGACGTTGTAAGGCGGGTCGCAGAACACAAGTGTTGCTTGCTCATTGCCGAGCACGGCCTCCCAGCTATCGGCAGCACGCGCATCCCCGCAGAAGACGCGATGCTCTCCGATGATCCAGAGGTCGCCTGGCCGGGTCACCGCCTTGTCAGTCGGACCCGGAAGCTCGACCTCTTCGCTCGTCTGGTCGGCCTTCTCTTCGGGCATCGCGAAATCAAGGTCGGCGATGGAAAAGCCGGTGATCTCGAGATCGTAGCCATCGTCGAGCAGGATCTCCAGTTCTTCGACCAGCAACTTCTTGTCCCAGCCAGCCAACTCGGCGAGGCGGTTCTCCGCAAGAACGAAGGCGCGACGATCCGCCGGGGTCATGAATTCGGCCCGGATGACCGGCACCTGGGACATCCCGAGCTTTTCGGCCGCTGCGTGCCTTGCATGACCAGCCAAGATGACGCTGGCATCGTCGAGAACGATCGGCACCAGAAACCCGAAAAGTTTGATGCTGGCAGCGACCTAGGTGATCTGTTTGTCGGTATGGGTCCGAGCGTTGCGCGGATTTGGCTTGAGCGCTGAGGTTGCAACCAACTCGATGCGCGGATGGTTCGATATGCTTGGCATTGGCGGGCTCCCGAGTTGAAGGGAGCAGTTCAATGACAGCAAGAGCCCGCGATTTGAAAACCAAAAAAGGGACTAAATTTCGTCCCCATTCTCCCCCATGGGCGAAACGTCCCACCTGCCGGTGGGGAGCCAGTCGTCTTGCGCCGCGATGATCGCATCGATCGTATCCCTTGAGGGCTCTGGGCTCTGTTGGACTTTGATGATCATGTTCAGAATCGCAGTCTGTGAAGGCGGCGCCTCAAAGCTGCGGATGATCGCCACAATAACGCGAGCAGCCTTGGATCGTGGTTCCGGGCTAGCGCCTTTGTGCTTGTTTAGACTGACCATTGCCTTGCCCGAGGCAAGCTCTTCGACAACCGGAAGCAGAACCCGAACAGCTGCCTCAAGTGGGTGGTTGCCCGGATTGCCCTTGGGTGGTTCAAACATTTCCAGGAAGTCCGATACGCCAATGGCGAGCTGCCGCACGTCTTGGCGGAACGAAGAGAGATCAAAATCGCGATCGGTTATCGCGCGCTGTGCACTTGCGGTGATAGCAACGGAATAAGGAGGATCTAGAGCAGCAAGGCTCTCTTTAACCTTGACTAACCGTCCCATGAGCATGACGAGTTGCTTCCTTTGCTCCTTGGGCGATTGGAACAATTCGGCACAGAATTGCGGTTTGATATTGGTCGTGCGCCAATCGGATCGCGGCGCTGAGAGCATCGATCTGCTCGGCTTCGTTCAGTTCGAGAATCGTGGCGGCTTCACGGGTCAACCGAACTCGAAGGTCTTCCAGTTCGGGTTCGGTCCCGTCGGGTTGCGCTGAAGGAGGGTCGTTACCCAAAAACGCATTCTCACTTATCGGCCTGAATCGTTCCCTGTGTTGCGCCTGATAATTCGCTGTTTCTCAGTTTAGGGAATTGATCGCCCAAACCCAAGGATCCCCGCGGATACTGCAACCGAAGCCATTGCGAACCGGCACCCCAAACTGAGAAATTCCGTGTAGATTCCCTGTGTATCAGGGATATTGGCTCATGAGAGCTGTGCGCTACGGACTGCGTCGCGCACCACGCAGTTTCGAAGGTGACCGAGGATCGGTGCCCCGACTGCGTTCTTTCTAAAGTCTGCCGGTTTTCCGAGGCTTTGCGGCGAGGCTTTGACCGGCTTGTGGTCAGAGAACCTCTTCTGGAGGGCCGATTTCGTCCAAGAAAGAGCCGGAATCTCTCCTCGAAAGATCCCGGCTTCACCTCAGTTTGACGTTTCACGCGGGTTCAAGCCGCGAGCCCGAACTGCCGCTCCTGCTCCTCCCAGCTAAGCGAGGGTTCTGCCGCCAGAAGCGCCCTTCGATTGATCGACTTGGGTTGATTTCCCGCAGCCACCGCCTCGACGATTCGGGGGCTCAGCCATGAGATGCGCAGCAGCCGGGCCAGGTGCGTACGGCACCGCCCTTCCCGCTTGCCCAGTTGGTTGAGGCTGAGCTCAGGCGATTGCAGGACCAGACGTTGCACTTCCATTGCCTCGGCCAGCAGCGAGACCAAGTCAGCATCGTATCGGTCGTTCTGTGGCTTGGCGTCCATCTTGAGCTTGGCCTCGCGGAACGGCCGCCCGCCGGTTGGACGCGGGATGGTGCAGGACCACGTTTCGGTTTGGCCAACGCCAACCGCTTCTGGCTTCAGTTCGATGTGGATCGCGTCCTTCGTCACGTGGATCGCGTTGACGAGCCCGCTCAGTGCATCTTCCGTGCGCCCTGGCCGAGCCAGGTCTTGGGCGAGCCACAGTCCACGCTCGAAAAGCGTCTGGAGGGCCTCGGCCTCGTTGGCGCCCAACATGCGGCGCAGGGCATGCTCGTCGTTCAGCAGTGCGATCAGCTGGCTCGTGATGTGGTTCTCAATCTGCCCACGCCGGAACCGTGTTGGCCTGGGATCGCCTTTGTAGGCCAAGTCCTTGCGAGAGACATAGTAAGTGTAGCGCCCGGTGCCGTTGGAGCCGTAGGTAGGCACCATAGGCCGCCCTTCCGGATCAAACATCAGCCCCTGCAGCAATGCCCGCTGAGGTTCGTTGGTGGGGCGCTTACGCGAGGGTGCCCCCTCTTGAAGGTGCATCTGGACCTGTTGCCACAGGTCCTCGTCCACGATGGCCTCGTGCTCGCCGTCAAACACCTTGCCTTTGTGGACGATCTTGCCGCGATAGATCGGGTTCTTGAGCAAGTGGAACAGGCTGCCTCGTGCGAACGGAATGTCGCCGCGATGTCCCGTGCTGGTGAGAACCTGGACCTTGGTGAGGATGCCTTCGGCCTCCAGTTGCTCGAGCAGCACCGGCACCAGCTTGCGCTCGACGACCTCATAGCCCAGCGGCACCGGGCCGCCCATCCAAAGCCCCTTGCGCTTCGAAGCAGCAATCTTGTCCCGAATGCGCTCACCAGTGCCATCGCGTTCGAACTTGGCGAATGACAGCAGCACGTTGAGGGTAAGCCGGCCCATGCTGGTGGTGGTGTTGAACGCCTGGGTAACCGAGACGAAGCTGGCGCCCTTGGCATCCAGCCGTTCGACGATCTTGGCGAAGTCGGCCAGGCTGCGGGTGAGGCGATCGACCTTGTAGACGACAATGACATCGACCAGCCCGGCATCGACATCGGCCAATAATGCCTTCAAGCCCGGCCGCTCCATGCTGCCGCCTGAGAACCCGCCGTCGTCATACCGGTTGGGAACCAGGGTCCAGCCTTCGTGCTTCTGGCTGAGGATGAATGCCTCGCAAGCCTCTCGCTGGGCATCGAGGCTGTTGAACTCTTGCTCCAGCCCATCTTCGGTGGACTTGCGAGTGTAGACCGCACAGCGCTTGGACGTCACTTGCGCCGCTCCCTAAGACCAAAGAACCGCAGGCCGTTCCAGTGGGCGCCGGTGATGACTTTGGCGATCGCGCTGAGGGATGGCCACTGCTTGCCATCGTAGGCGAACCCTTCTTCCAGCACGGTCACGGTATAGCCGACGCCATGCCAATCGCGGACGAGGCGGGTGCCGGGGGTGAGCTTGCGGATAATGGTCGCCGGCTTGGATGGCTGATCGGCGGCAGCGGCAGCGCGCTTCATCACGGTCTTGGACGTGCGGCTCACGCCGCCGTGGCGCTGTTCCCGGAACCGGTAGGCCAGGCCCATCCGCACCAGATCTGGCGAAATGTTGGGTGCAGGCGCGCCGTAGCGACGCGCCCACTCAGCAGCCAAGCCTGCCGGGTCCAATTCAGCAATCTGGGCCAAGGTCAGATAGGACCGGCGGCTCATTGGGCGGCGACCTCGGCGACCAACAGCTTGTAGACCGAGGCGCTATCAGCCCGGTGGCTGCGTTCCAACACCCGGCCTTTCTTGCGGAGGCCAGTCAGGAAGGCTCGGCAGGTGTGCGCCTGCCAGCCGGTTGCGGCGCACAGGTCGGCAACGGCGGCGCCGTCTTCTGCTTCGAGCAGCGCAATAACCTGGGCGGACTTCTTGGGGTGCTTGCTTGGCGATGGGGCCGGAGCGTCATTCGGGCGGTCCGGCTGCGCGCCAGTGTTGTTGGTGGGCTGGGATTGCAGTTCAGCATCAGGGCTGCGCTTTGGTTTGGCGGTCATGATGTGGGCTCCGGACGGGAGCTGCACCATGCTTCTCCCACCACCCAAAGCCCTGCCGATCGAGCCGGTCAGGACGGCGCTTCGATCCAGCCGCTAGCGCCTCAGCAGCAATGCCCATGTTGGAATGGAAGTCCAATCAAGGTCAGCTGTGCGCCCC
>ERZ1066121.76-NODE-76-length-89338-cov-16.350022_pt1 | contig 89338 bp, 84 predicted proteins | sample MGYA00382768_ERZ1066121 | MGnify/ENA primary metagenome ERZ1066121 (study PRJEB33369, sample SAMEA5778351) | biofilm metagenome | biome: Industrial cooling water; feature: Water cooling tower basin; material: Biofilm | place: United Arab Emirates | collected...
ACTCCCGACCTCACCCTTACCAAGGGTGCGCTCTACCACTGAGCTACAGCAGCGCTCCGAAAGAGTGCGCGCCTATTGTCGCGGGCGCTGACAATGTCAAGCGCGGGCTTGAAGCCCCCGCCGGTTGGCGGCAAGGCGTTGCGGCATGGATGAAGCGACCGGCAAGAATCCGACCCGGGCGGACCGCCTCGCCGCCAAGCTGCGCGAGAACCTGCGTCGCCGCAAGGCGCAGGGCCGGGCGCTGGCGCAGCGCGGCGAGGCCGAATCGGACGCGGCCGGGCTTCCCAAACCGCAGGCAGACGGCTAACGCGCAGTGCTCCCCGGCAAAGCAGCAGGAGCCGTTCCTTGCCCACACTGATCCTCGTCCGCCACGGCCAGAGCCAGTGGAACCTCGAAAACCGCTTCACCGGCTGGTGGGACGTCGACCTGACCGACAGAGGCGTGGCCGAGGCGATCGCTGCGGGCGAGCTGATGGCGCACAAGGGCCTGCTGCCGACCCGCGCCTTCACCTCGCTCCAGACCCGCGCGATCAAGACGCTGCACCTGGCGCTGGAGGCCTGCGGGCGGCTGTGGATTCCCGAGGTCAAGGACTGGCGGCTGAACGAGCGGCACTATGGCGGGCTCACCGGGCTCGACAAGCAGGAGACGCGCGAGCGCCACGGCGAGGAACAGGTCCACGTCTGGCGGCGCAGCTTCGACGTGCCGCCGCCGGCAATGGAGCCGGGCGGCGCCTACGACCTCGCCGCCGACCCGCGCTATGCCGGGATCGACGTGCCCCGGACCGAAAGCCTCAAGCTGACGATCGAGCGCGTGCTGCCTTACTGGGAGGCCGAGATCCTGCCCGTGCTCGCCAGCGGCGAGACGGTGATCATTTCCGCCCACGGCAACAGCCTGCGCGCGCTGGTCAAGCACCTCTCCGGCATTTCCGACGCGGACATCACCGGGCTGGAGATCCCCACCGGCGAGCCGATCGTCTACCGGTTCGACCAGTCGATGCAGCCGGGCGAGCGGCGCTACCTCAAGGATCTGTGACATGGGCGAACGGGGGGCAGCAGAGGCGCCGAAGGTCGCCATCGTCATGGGCAGCCAGTCCGACTGGCCGACGATGCGCTGCGCGGCCGAGGCGCTCGACGAACTCGGCGTGGCGCACGACGCGCGGATCGTTTCCGCCCACCGCACGCCCGACCGGATGTACGAATTCGCCCGCGCGGCGGAAGGGGAAGGGTTCCGGGTGATCATCGCCGGGGCCGGCGGAGCGGCGCACCTGCCGGGGATGATTTCCGCGCTCACCCACCTGCCGGTGCTCGGCGTCCCGGTGCAGTCGCGCGCGCTGTCGGGGCAGGACAGCCTGCTGTCGATCGTGCAGATGCCCGCCGGGGTGCCGACCGCGACCTTCGCCATCGGCGAGGCGGGGGCGACCAACGCCGGCCTGTTCGCCGCCGCCATCCTGGCGCTGGAGGATGCCGCCCTGTCGCAGCGCCTCCGGGCCTGGCGCGACGCCCGCCGCGATGCGGTGGCCCAGCGGCCGGCGGACTGATGCTGGGGCCCGGCAGCACGATCGGCATTCTCGGTGGCGGCCAGCTCGGCCGGATGCTGGCCATGGCGGCGGCGCAGATGGGCTACCGCTGCGTGGCCTACTCGCCGGAGAAGGACCCGGTCGCGGGCGAGGTCTGCGCCGACCTGTTCACCAATGACTGGCACGATGCGCGCGCCCTGGCCGCCTTCGCGCACAAGTGCGACGTGATCACCTGGGAGTTCGAGAACGTGCCGGTCGAGCCGCTGGCACCGCTCGCCGACCGGCTCGCCCCGCATCCGCGCGCGCTCGAAACCGCGCAGGACCGGGTGCTGGAAAAGCGCTTCGTCGAAAATCTCGGCGGTCGCCCGGCACCGTGGAGGGCGGTCGACGACCGGGCCGACCTGGTCGAGGCGGTCGAGCGGATCGGCACGCCCGGAATCCTCAAGACCCGGCGCGACGGCTATGACGGCAAGGGCCAGTGGCGGATCGGCTCGGCGCGCGAAGCCGAAGGCTTCAGCCGCACCGGCACCCCGCTGGTCTACGAGGGGCTGGTGCGCTTCGAGGCGGAGTTCTCGGTCATCCTGGTGCGCGGGCGCGACGGCGCGGTGCGGTTCTGGGACAGCCCGCACAACGTCCACGAGAGCGGCATTCTCGCCCGTTCGACTCTGCCCGCCCCGGCGATCGTCAGCGAACAGGTCGATCAGGCGCGCGCGCTGGCGCGGCAGGTGGCCGACGCGCTCGGCTATGTCGGGGTGCTGACCTGCGAGTTCTTCGCCACCGCGGCCGGCCCGGTGTTCAACGAGATGGCTCCGCGGGTCCACAATTCGGGCCACTGGACCATCGAGGGCGCGGCGACGAGCCAGTTCGAGAACCACGTGCGCGCGATCTGCGGGCTGCCGCTCGGCGACACCCGCACCACCGGCACCAGCGTGACGATGGAAAACGTGATCGGCGCGGCGGCAGCCAATGCGCACGAGTGCCTGTCCGATCCGGCGGCGCACCTGCACCTCTACGGCAAGGCGAGCGCGCGCGACGGGCGCAAGATGGGCCACGTGACGCGGGTGACACACGGCTGATGACCGGCCAGGTCCGCCCCGGCCTGTTCCTGGTCATGGCCCGTGCCGCCAACGGCACGATCGGCCGCGATGGCACTCTGCCCTGGCACCTGCCGGCCGACCTCAGGCGGTTCAAGTCCCTCACCATGGGCAAGCCGATGATCATGGGCCGCAAGACCTTCGCCAGCCTGCCCGGCCTGCTTCCCGGCCGCAGGCACATCGTGCTGACCCGCAGGGCCGACTGGCGGGCGGAAGGGGCCGAGATCGCGCTCTCGCCGGACCAGGCGCTGGCGCTCGCTGGCCCGGGCGAGGTCGCGGTGATCGGCGGAGCGGAAGTCTATCGCCTGTTCCTGCCGCTGGCCGAACGGCTCGAGCTGACCCAGCTCGAGGCGAGCGTTGACGGCGACGCGCAGATCGACCCGCCCGGCCCGGAATGGACCGAGGCGGCGCGCGAGCAGCACGACGGCTTCGCGTTCATCACCTGCGTGCGCGCCGGAGCGGCGGCATGAGGTTCCTCGACCACCGCGAGCCGCTGCCCGCGCCCTTGCGCGGTGCGATCCTGGCGCTGGGCAACTTCGACGGGTTCCACAAGGGCCACCAGGCGGTCGCGGGCGAGGCAATCGCCTGGGCGCGGGCCGAGGGCCGGCCGGCCATCGTCGCCACGTTCGACCCGCATCCGGTGCGGTTCTTCCGGCCCGGAACCGAGCCGTTCCGCCTGACCACGCTGGAGCAGCGGCAGGAGCTCTACCTCGCCGCCGGGGCGACCGCCATGCTGGTGTTCCACTTCGACGCGGCACTGGCAGGAACCACGGCGGAAGACTTCGTGCGCGGCATCCTCGCCGACCGGCTCGGCGCGGCCGGGGTGGTCACCGGCGAGGATTTCACGTTCGGCAAGGGGCGCGGCGGCGACGTCGGCGTCCTGCGCGCGGTCGGCGCGCAAGCGGGCATTCGCACCCGCACGGTCGGGCCGGTGATGGACGGCGGCGCGCCCGTCTCCTCCAGCCGCATCCGCACCGCGCTGCGCGAAGGCGACCCGCAGGAAGCCGCGCGGCTGCTGACCCGCCCGTTCGCGATCCGCGGCGTGGTCGAGCACGGCGACAAGCGCGGGCGCACCATCGGCTATCCCACCGCCAACATGGCGCTCGAGACCTACCTGCGGCCGCGCTACGGCATCTATGCGGTCACGGGCCGGGTGCTCGCGACGGGCGAGGTGCTCAAAGGCGCGGCCAATCTCGGCGTGCGCCCGCAGTTCTCGCCGCCCAAGGAACTGCTCGAGCCGCACTTCTTCGATTTCGCGGGCGACCTCTACGGGCAGGAGATCGAGGTCGCGTTCCACCACTTCCTGCGCCCCGAGGCCAGGTTCGACAACCTCGATGCGCTGGTGGCGCAGATGGACGCCGACTGCGCCCGGGCGCGCGAGCTGCTGGGCTAGTCCGTCTCTCGCAGAGACGCAGAGGAAAGAAAGACAGTGAGCGGATGAACGCGCCGCGCAGCGGCAGTCTGTCTGTCGATCTCACGCGAAGACGCGAAGAGGGCGTGCTGCGGTTCGGCCTTGCGCAACATCTTCGCGCCTTTGCGTGAAACGTGCTGCGGCTTCGCCGCACTTTCTTCTCACCCTCTCCCTTTCCTCTGCGTCTCGGCGAGAAACACCCTCACCGCTCCCCGCCGCAATTGCGCGGCGCACAAGGCCAAGCTAAGGCCCCGCGCACCATGAGCGATGCCCCTGACGCCGAGCGCGATTACCGCGATACCGTGTTCTTGCCGAAGACCGACTTCCCGATGAAGGCCGGTCTGCCGCAGAAGGAGCCGGGCATCGCCGCGCGCTGGGAAAGCGAAGGGCTCTACCGCCAGCTGCGCGAGGCGCGCGCCGGGCGCGACACGTTCATCCTCCACGATGGCCCGCCCTATGCCAATGGCGACATGCACATCGGCCATGCGCTGAACCACGTGCTGAAGGACATGGTCTGCCGCACGCAGAGCCTCATGGGCAAGGATGCGCCTTACGTGCCCGGGTGGGATTGCCACGGGTTGCCGATCGAATGGAAGGTCGAGGAAGCCTATCGCAAGGCGAAGAAGGCCAAGCCGGTGCTCAGCGGCGCGGGGCGCGACGAGGCGGAGGTCAAGGCGTTCCGCGACGAATGCCGCGCCTATGCCCAGGGCTGGGTCGACACCCAGCGCGATCAGTTGAAGCGCCTCGGCATCATGGGCGACTGGGACAATCCCTACCTCACCATGCAGAAGGACAGCGAGGCGGTGATCGTCGCCGAACTGCTCAGGCTGGCCGAGGCGGGCAACCTCTATCGCGGCGCCAAGCCGGTGATGTGGTCCCCGGTCGAAGAAACCGCGCTGGCAGAAGCGGAAGTCGAATACGAGGATATCGTATCCACGCAGATCGACGTCGCGTTCGAGATTGTGGAGTCGCCCGCGTTGGCAGCGGATGGTTGGCTCGAGGCGGCAAGCTCACAGGGGCAAAAGTGTTACGCAGCAATCTGGACGACAACGCCTTGGACGATACCTGTTAATCAGGCATTGGCGTATGGTCCTGACGTTGATTACGCGTTGGTGAGCACAGGCTCAGCCTATATTCTGATTGCCAAGGATTTGCTGCATGCAGTTCGCGAACGACTAAATCTGCAAACGACAAACATCGCATGGCTGGGCAAAGGCTCCGAACTCGCTGGCACCTTTGTCCGACATCCGATGGCGGGCCGCCTTACCCCCCTCCCCCCGGGGGAGGGGCCGGGGGTGGGGGGTCCGCCCTCCGCTGACGCCGCACACCCATCCCCAACCCCTTCCCTTGAGGGAAGGGGCTTTTACGAGACGCTCCGCCCCTTCCTCCCCGGCGAGTTCGTCACCACCGACAGCGGCACCGGGCTCGTGCACATGGCGCCAGATCATGGTGAGGACGACTTCGAGCTGTGCAAGGCGCACGGGATCAACCCGGTGTTCGCCGTCCGCAACGACGGGCGTTACCGCGACGACTGGGCATGGCTCGGCGCGCACGATGAGCGGCGGATGAGCGTCATCAATCCCAGGTTCAACGCGCCCGACGGCCCGATCTGTTCGGACCTGCGCGAGGCCGGCGCGCTGCTCGCCGCGAGCGCGGACTACCAGCACTCCTATCCGCATTCGTGGCGGTCCAAGGAAAAGGTGATCTTTCGCTGCACCCCGCAATGGTTCGTGCCGATGGACAAGCCTCTTGAGCCCTCTCCCCTTCAGGGGAGAGGGTTGGGAGAGGGGGCGTATGGGACGAGCGCCGCGCTCGCCGCCGACAGCCCCCTCCCCCCGACCCCCTCCCCTGAAGGGGAGGGGGAGTCGACGCTCCGCACCCTCGCCCTCGCCGAAATCGAGCGGGTCAAGTTCGTCCCGGAGAAAGGCCGCAACCGGATCGGCAGCATGGTTGCCGGGCGGCCCGACTGGGTGCTCAGCCGCCAGCGCGCCTGGGGCGTGCCGATCACGCTGTTCGTGCGGCCTGACGGCACTTACCTGAACGATCCAGAGGTCAACGCGCGGATCGTCGATGCGGTGCGAAGCGAGGGCATGGACGCGTGGAACAGCGCCAACAAGGCCGCGCTGCTCGGCCCCGGGCATGACCCCGACCAGTTCGAGATGGTGACCGACATTCTCGACGTGTGGTTCGATTCGGGCACCACCCACGCCTTCGTGCTCGAGAGCGGCCGCTGGCCCGCGCTGCGCTGGCCGGCGGACCTCTACCTCGAAGGGTCTGACCAGCATCGCGGCTGGTTCCAGTCGAGCCTGCTCGAGAGCTGCGCCACCCGCGGCCGCGCGCCTTACGATCAGGTGCTGACCCACGGGTTCACCATGGCCAGCGACGGGCGCAAGATGTCCAAATCGCTGGGCAACACCATCGACCCCAACAAGGTGATGGAAACCTACGGCGCGGACATCATCCGGCTGTGGGCGCTCAGCGTCGATTTCACCGAGGATCACCGGATCGGCGAGGAAATCCTCAAAGGCGTGGGCGACCAGTACCGCAAGCTCAGGAACACTTTCCGCTACCTGCTCGGCGCATTGGACGGGTTCAGCGAGGCGGAGCGGGTGGCCGATGTTGCCGCGATGCCCGAGCTGGAGCGCTATGTCCTGTCGCTGCTGGGAAGGGTTGACGAGACGCTGCGCCGCGCGGCGGTGGACTACGACTTCAACACCTACGTGCGCACGCTCGCCGACTTCTGCAACGAGGACCTCAGCGCCTTCTTCTTCGATATCCGCAAGGACTGCCTCTACTGCGACGCGGCGGACGATCCGAAGCGCAGGGCTTACCGCACCGTTCTCGACACGCTGTTCCACGCGCTGGTGCGCTACGCCGCACCGGTGCTGGTGTTCACGGCGGAGGAAGTGTGGGCCGCGCGCTATCCCGAGGGCGGGAGTGTGCACCTGCTCGAATGGCCGGAGCTGCCAAACGTAGAAACCGCCTACGATTCACGCCTAAAGACGCTTCGAATCGCACGTCATCAGATAAATCAAATACTTGAGCAGGCCAGATCTGAAAGAGTAATCAGATCCAGCTTAGAAGCGAACGTGCGTATCCGTCTCACGAGCGAAGAGTTCGCCCATGAACTTGGAGGCCTAACTGACGCCGAATGGACCGAGTATCTAATCGTGTCGGACGTAGTGGCAGAAGTGCTCGTTCAGCATAATGACAAGTTTGGAGTTGTAGTGAGCGTCACCCCCACCACCGATCACAAGTGCGGCCGCTGCTGGCGGCACCTGCCCGAGGTGGCGCAGGACGGCGCGCTGTGCCATCGGTGCGACAGCGTCGTCGCAAGCATGGGAGAAACGGCATGAGCGTGGTCTGGCGCAACCGGGCGATCGGGCTCGCGCTCGCCTTCGCAATCTACGTGGTCGATCAGCTGCTCAAGAGCCACGTTGTCGACACGCTGGGGATGCAGCTGGGCGAGAGCCGGGAGATCGTCTCGTTCTTCAACTTCACGCTCACGCACAACTACGGCATCTCGCTGGGGATGTTCCAGGCGACTTCGATGGAGATGCGCTGGATCCTCGTCGGCGTGACCGGGCTGATCGCGCTGGTGGTGACGGTGTGGATGCTGCGCGAGAAGGCGCTGGGCGACATTTTCGGCCTGGCGCTGATCCTGGGCGGCGCGCTCGGCAACATCAAGGACCGCTACGACCTGGGCTACGTCATCGACTACGCCGACCTGCATTTCGGCGACTTCCGGCCCTTCCTGATCTTCAACGTGGCGGACGCGGCGATCACCATCGGGGTGGTGATTATCCTTGTCCGCTCTTTCCTTGTGCGCGACAATGCGCCACATCGCGATGCACAACCGGCCAGCGAGGCCGCGGAGAATTCGACCCATGCGTAAACCGAGCACCCTCGTCCTTCTCGCCGGCTCCGCCGCCATGCTCGCCGCCTGCGGCAGCGGCGGCGGCATCCTCGGGCGCGAACGGCCCGACGAGTTCGCGGTGCAGCGCCAGGCGCCGCTGGTGGTCCCGCCCGATTTCAACCTCGTTCCCCCGGCACCCGGCGCTCCGCGCCCGGCCGAAGGCACCGCCGCCGAGCAGGCGCTCGACGCGCTGTTCGGCGGGCCGGCGCCGCGCAGCCAGGTCGAGACCAGCGCGCTCGACCGCGCCGGAGCAGCCGAACCCGGCATCCGCAGCAAGGTGGGCGATCCGGCGACCAACACGGTCGCCAAGGGCTCGATCACCCGCGACATCGTCGCCGCGCCCGAAGGCGACGGCCAGTTCGCCCAGGCGGTGATCCCCGGCTGACCCGGCCCCCCGCGCGCTTCCCCCGCAGGCGGGCGCGCTGAAACGCGAACCGTGCGTCGGCGTTCTGTCGCCATGAGCGATTCGACCGACCTCGCCAAGGACCGCACCAATTTCGCCGAAGACCGCACCATCATGGCGATGGAGCGGACCTTCGCCGGGTGGATGCGGACCGCCTTCGCCGCGATCGGCATCGGGCTGGCGTTCCGCGCCCTGTTCGGCGAGTTCGACCCGCCCTGGCTCGCCCGCGCCATTGCCACCGCCTTCATCGTGCTGGGTGGGCTGGTCGCGTTCACCGCCGAGCGGCGCGCCTGCCGCACCATCGGCCGCCTCTCGGCGCACGAGACCGATGCCCCGAAACCCGCCAGTATGCGCTGGATCGGCTGGAGCGTCGCCGCCAGCGCGCTGCTGCTGGCGGCGGCGCTGTGGCTGCTGCACGATCCGCGCTGAGGCTCGCTGCGGGGGCCTCAGCGGGTGGGAACCGGCACCTCGCCTGAATAGTCGTAGAAGCCGCGCCCGGTCTTGCGCCCCAGCCAGCCGGCCTCGACATATTTCACCAGCAGCGGGGCGGGGCGATACTTGCTGTCGCCGGTGGTGTCGTGCAGCACCCGGATGATCTCGAAACAGGTGTCGAGGCCGACGAAATCGGCCAGCTGCAGCGGTCCCATCGGGTGGTTGAGGCCCAGCCGGCAGCCCTTGTCGATGTCCGCGATGCTGGCGGTCGACTGGCCGAGCACGAAGATCGCCTCGTTGATCATCGGCAGCAGGATGCGGTTGACGACGAAGCCGGGCTCGTCCTGGCTCAGCACCACTTCCTTGCCCAGCCGCCTGGCGAAGGCGACCACCCGGTCGGTGGTGTCCTGCGCGGTGGCGAGGCCGGGAATGACCTCGATCAGGCCCATGACCGGCACCGGATTGAAGAAGTGCAGGCCGATGAACCGCGCCGGATCGGGCGCGAAGTTGGCCATGCGGGTGATCGGGATCGAACTGGTGTTGCTGGCCATGATCGCGCCCTGCGACAGCACCTTGCCGGCGGCCTCGAAGATCGACTGCTTGACCGCCTCGCGCTCGGTCGCGGCCTCGATGATGAGGTCGGCCTCCGCCATTGGCTCGTAGTCGGCCACCGCGGTGATCCGCGCCAGCGCCGCTTCCGCCTCGGCGATCGCGATCTTGCCGCGACCCACCAGCTTGCCGAGCGCCTTGTCGATCCCCCCGCGCGCCCGCTCCGCCACCGCCAGATCGACATCGGCCAGCAGCACCGCGATCCCGTTCTGCGCAACCGTCTGGGCGATGCCGGAGCCCATCTGCCCGGCTCCGATAACGGCCACTTGTCGCATCGCACAATCCCTTCGCATCCGCAGCAAAGCGCGCGTGTTAGCGAAGCGGACGGGGAATGGCTAGTCGGCAGGTCTGGCGGCGGGCGGCATCCTCTACCGGCATTGCGCGGAAAAATGGCAGGGGTGACAGGATTCGAACCCGTGGCCCTCGGTTTTGGAGACCGATGCTCTACCAGCTGAGCTACACCCCTGCAGCCGGTGGCGGGCCTTAAGGCAAAGCGGGCGGGCGGCGCAAGGCGAAATGCACTTCGCACCTGACGCAGCCGCGCGGCCGGTATAGGATGTCGCGCCATGCACGTCCGCCCGGTCCCTCTCCTGTCGGCAGAGACCCTGTTGCTGGCCTACCGCATGGGGGTGTTCCCCATGGCCGAGGACCGCCATGACGAGAACGTGTTCTGGGTCGAGCCGCGCGAGCGCGCGATCCTGCCCTTGGACGGGTTCCACGCCAGCCGCTCGCTGCGCAAGACCATCCGTCAGGACCGCTTCCGGGTGACGGTTGACGCCGCCTTCGGCCAGGTGATCGCCGCCTGCGCGGCCCCCCGCGGCGACGGGGCAGGCAGCTGGATCAGCACCCGGATCGAGGCCAGCTACCTAGCGCTGCACCACCGCGGCCACGCCCATTCGGTCGAGTGCTGGCACGGGAACCGGCTGGTCGGCGGCCTCTACGGGGTGGCCTTCGACCAGGTGTTCTGCGGCGAAAGCATGTTCAGCCGCATCGACAACGCCTCCAAGGTTGCGCTGGCCTGGCTAGTGGCGCTGATGCGCCGGGCCGGCTACCGGCTGCTCGACTGCCAGTTCCTCACCGGCCATCTTGCCAGCCTGGGTGCGGTGGAAATTGCCCAGGCGCGCTACCTCGACCTGCTCACCGATGCCGGCGGGGCACCACGGATGAGCCTGCCGCGGGCCTATGCCTCGGTGCTGTCCGCCTCTGCCGCTTCGGCGGGCTCCGCGTCGGCCGGTGCGGGCGCAGCCGGAGCCGGAGAGGCGGGAGCGGCAGGGGCGGGCGAGCCGGCGCGCGGCGCGGCGTCGCGGGCCGGGCCTTCCTCTCCCGGGAAACTCATCGCGCAGTCCTTGACCCAGACATCGTAGATCGGGTGCTCGACCACGTTGAGCGAGGGCGAGCGCTTGAACAGCCAGCCGGAGAAGACCTTGAGCCAGCGGTCGTCGTCCTCGCTGGCGGTGTCGCGCACGAGGACCTGGACGAACGCGCCGGTCTCTCCCGGCATTTCCCACGGCGCGGTGCGCTCGCAGGCCGCCAGGCGGACGATCACGTCGCCCACCCGGCGCGATTCGCCCGGCTTGAGGGTGATATCCTGCGACAGGTTGTTGCGCTTGTTGAGCAGGCCGAGCGTTGCCACCCGCTCCGCCATCGGCGTGCCGATGCCGGCCTCCCCCGCCGGCTGGGCGGGCAGCGCCTGGCGTGCCAGCGCCTCGGGAACCTCGGTCTCGACCGGGCGGGGCGCGGGCCGTTCGTCACCGCAGGCCGCCAGCAGCGCCAGCATGGCCAGCGAGGCGAGCGCGCGCATGGTCAGGCGTCCGGCGACCAGGCGTCGTAGTCGCCGGTGGCGCGCGCCCGGTGCCCGCCCCGCTCCAGCGCGCCGGCCGGGCGATAGGCCGCCGGGGTGCCGGTCGCGTTGGGGGTGAACTCGGCTTCCCAGATGCGCGGCGGGGGCAGATTGCTTTCCGGCACGTCGTCGAACGATCCGTGCAGCCAGCCGTGCCATTCGGCCGGCACCCGGCTGGCATCGTTGGCCCCGTTGTAGATCACCCAGCGCCGCTCGCGCCCGGAGGAATCGGGCTTGCGGGTGCGGAAATAGCGGTTGCCCTGTGCGTCGGTGCCGACCTCGACGCCGTTGCGCCAGCTCCACAGGTGCGTTCCGATGGTGGCGCCGTTCCACCAGGTGAAGATCTTGCCGAGGATAGCCATGCCCGCGCGTTAGCCTGCCGGCACCCGGCGGGCAAGCCGGCTACAGGATGTAATGCGCGCCGGTGCCGAGGTCGTCGAAGTATCGGGCCATGATGTCCGCTCCCTTGTCGGTGAGGGCGATGAAGCAGCGGCGCCGGTCGCGTTCGTCTGCGGTGCGTGCGAACAGGCCCCGCTCGACCATCACTCCGATCCACCGCAGCGCAGTGGTCGTGGGCACGCCGGACGCGATGCACAGCGAGGTGATCGACACCCGGACATGTTCGGCCCGCGCCGCGGTCAGGTCGAGCAGCATGTCCCATGCCGGATCGGCCAGCAGATCGCCGGCGAGATAGGTGCGGCGCAGTTGCCGCTCGCGGATGATCCGGCGCACCAGGCGGGGATCGGGCAGGGCGGGCCGGGCCCGGCTCAGCGGCCGCGTGCGGGCCGGCGGCGTGGGGGCCTGTGGGGTGCGGGCTGAATCGTCGAAATGAAACGCACTGCCAGCGTCGTCGTGCCCGGCGGCGGAAAAATCGCCGCGAAAGCGTGCCGCCAGAACAGACCGGTGCATGGTCTCGATTTCGCTCAAGATGAGATCCAGCTTCTTCGTGATCGAATCCCCCAGCCCGATTGTTGCAGATTTCTCATTAATCATACACATTAATTAGGGTGCGACATGCCCCTCTGCCTGTCGCCAAGTATAGTTGCACTGTCCCCCAAGCGGACTACAATGTGTTCGAAACGGGAGGTACAGGAGGGGCACGGTGAATCCGGCGTTGGCAGCCTTGGACAGGGAGGACACGCTCGCCGGGGTGCTGAAGGCCATTCGCGACGCGGCCGCGCAGCATGGGGGCAAACGGGTCAGCTATCACTTCACCCCGGTCTTCAACCGGCAGACATCGGCCAAGACGGTTGTTGTCGCGGAGGGTTTCCCGGAGCGCTGGATCGAACTCTACAACGACCGCGATTTTCGCGCGGTCGATCCGATCCCCGACGCGGTGATGAAGCGCGGCACGATCACCTCGTGGACTGATGCCCTGCTCGACGCGAAACTGACGCCCGGCTTGCGCGATTTCATCGTCGCCATGCAAACCAATGGACTGGTGTTCGGCGTGGGGTTTCCCCTGTTCGGGCCGCACAACCGCAATGCCTATGCTGCCATCGGTTTCGACCAGCCGGTCCCGCCGGCAAGCGAAGGCGAGATGATGGAACTGCATATGCTGCTGCAGGCCGGCCACTTGCGGATCTGCGATCTGGTCGGGCGTAATCATGCGAAAGTGCGCTTGTCCGGACGGGAGGCGGAGATCATGGCCTGGGTCGGCAGGGGCAAGAGCAATGCCGACATCGCGACGATTCTGGGCATCTCGCCCGACACGGTCTCGACCTATCTGGACAGGGTGTTCGGCAAGCTGGGCAGCCGCAGCCGGGTGGGGGCCACGGTGCGCGCGCTCAAGCTTGGCCTCATCGACCTGTGACCGGGCACCGCGCGGCCCGCGCAGCCTACCAGTCCACCCGGTCGCCCGGCTCGATGCCCAGTTCGGCGGCGCGTCCGCCGGCAATCTCCAGCACCGCGATCGCCGGTGCGGCGGAATAGACCGATTCGAGCGAATAGGGCGTGGTCTGCGCCGCGATGTTCATGATCCGCCGGTCCTCGCCGATGAAGATGATGTCGAGCGGCAGCGGCGTGTTCTTCATCCAGAACCCGCGCATCTGCGGGGTGCGGGTGGGAAAGATCATCCCCTCGTCAGGCCCCAGCCGGGTGCGGAACATCAGCCCGCGCGCCTGATCCTGCGGGCTTGCCGCCACTTCCACGCGGAAGGCGTGCCGCTGCGCGCCGCTGACCACCACCAGCGGCACGACCTCGAGCCCCGACTCGGGGTGGACCTGCGCCCGGGCCTGCGCCGCCGCGGCCGGCTCGGCCGCACTCCGGGGCGAACAGGCCAGCGTCAGCGCGGCCAGCGCCAGCGCGATCACGCGGATCATCCTGCCTCCTCCTGCTCGTCCTCGGCCTCGCGCACCCATTGCGCCAGCTCCGTCTCGCCCCTGGCATCGAGCACCGCGCGGGCGAGATCGAAGCCATGGCCGGCGCGGACCATCGCGGCAAGCTGCTTCTCGCGCCGGGCGGGTTCGGGCGGCTGGCGGTCGAACGGGCCGAGCCGCTTGCGCCGGGCAAGGTCGACCGCCGCCTGGCGCTGCGCCGCGCGGCCGGGGGCGAGGCCGCGACGGACCGATTCGGCGACCCCGGCCTCGGTCAGCGCCTGGCCGATCCGGCGCGCGCCCATCCCCCGCCGCAGCAGGGCATCGGTCCTCGCCCCCGCCCAGGCGGCATCGTCGACATAGCCGAGTGCGGCGAGCCGCCCGACCAGCGCCGCCAGGTCCGGTTCGCGCTCGCCCGCCCAGCCGCGTTCGCGCAGCTTGCGCGCAAGGTGGCGTTCCAGCCGCGCGGCGGTGGTGGCGAAGCGGGCGACATAGGCCAGCGCGAGGTCGCCGAGGCGTGCCTCGTCGAGCGGACGGGCCGCCCGCCCGCGTCGCCGCTCTGCTCGCTCGGATGCTTGCTCCTTGCCGGTCATCGTCATAATGGTGCCACAGTCTTTGCGAATTGGGCAACGCTTACGCGTGGCGTGCCGCCGGTCGGCACGTCGGAGGGGACTAGAACAAGTGCGCGGGGAGGATGCCCATGCCTGTGCGCCGCAACAACGGGTTTCGCCTTCACTCATGACCACGACCACGCCGGTTCCGACACCGAACGATTGTGCCCTGCCGCGCATTCGGGCGGATTTCGCCACCTTCAACGCGGCGGTGGACTATGCCGCGCGTAGCGAGAAGGGGCTAAACTTTCATGACATGCGCGGCGAGCTGGAGCGGGCCTATCCGTTTCGCGAGCTGCGCGAGGATGCCCTGGCGATGGCCCGCCGGCTGGTCGCCTCGGGCATTGTCAAGGGCGACCGGGTGGCGCTCATCGCCGAAACGGGGCCCGAGTTCGCCGCGCTGTTCTGCGCCTGCACCTACGCCGGAGCCTGGCCGGTGCCGCTGCCGCTGCCGACCAGCTTCGGGGGCAAGGAGAGCTATATCGACCAGCTGGCGGTGCAGCTGGAAAGCTGCGATCCGCTGATCCTGATCTATCCCCCCGAGATCGCCGACATGGCGCAGGCCGCGGCCGACCGGCAGGGCTGCGAAGGGGCGGACTGGGCCAGCTTCGCCGACCGGCCCGCGCCACCGTGCGACCTGCCCGAGGCGCAGCCGGACGACATCTGCTATCTCCAGTACTCGAGCGGCTCGACCCGCTTTCCCACCGGCGTGGCGGTCACGCACAGGGCGCTGCTGCACAACCTGTTCGGCCATGCCGAGGGGGTGGACCTGGGGGCGAACGACCGGGTGGTCAGCTGGCTGCCGTGGTACCACGACATGGGGCTGGTCGGCTGCCTGCTCTCGCCGATCGCCAACCAGGCCTCGGTCGATTACCTCAAGACCGAGCATTTCGCCCGTCGCCCGCTCGCCTGGCTCGACCTGATCAGCCGCAACACGGGCAACACGCTCAGCTATTCGCCGACCTTCGGCTACGACATCTGCGCCCGCCGCATCTCCAGCCAGAGCCATGTCGAGGATCGGTTCGACCTGTCGCGCTGGCGCACGGCCGGCAACGGAGCGGACATGATCCGGCCCGACGTGATGCAGAACTTCGTCAACGCTTTCGCCCCGGCCGGCTTCCGCGCGAGCGCGTTCACCCCCAGCTACGGCCTGGCCGAGGCGACCCTGGCGGTCACGGTCATGCCGCCGGGCGAGGGTATCCGGGTGGAGCTGGTGGAGGAGGAGCGCCTCTCCGGCCGGCCGCGCGATCTCACCCGCCCGGCGCGCTATCGCGCCATCGTCAACTGCGGCAAGCCGCTGCCCGGGATGGAAGTGGAGATTCGCGACGCGAGCGGTGCGCTGCGGGGCGATCGCCAGATCGGCAAAGTCTGGTGCCGCGGCACCAGCGTGATGCATTCCTACTTCCGCAACGAGGAGGCGACCCGCGACTGCCTGGTGCCGGGTAGCGACGGCAAGGGCACCTGGCTCGACACCGGCGACATGGGCTACATGGCGAACGGCTATCTGTTCATCGTCGGCCGGGCGAAGGACATGATCATCATCAACGGCAAGAACCACTGGCCGCAGGACATCGAGTGGGCGGTCGAGCAGCTGCCCGGCTTCAACCATGGCGACGTGGCCGCGTTCTCCTACGAGCTGGACAGCGGCGAGGAAGCGCCGGCGGTGCTGGTCCACTGCCGCGTGTCGGACCCGGAGGAGCGCATCCGCCTGCGCGACCAGATCCGCGACAAGGTGCGCTCGGTCACCGGCATGAACTGCGTGGTCGAGCTGGTGCCCCCGCGCACTCTGCCGCGCACGTCGTCGGGCAAGCTGAGCCGGGCCAAGGCCAAGCGGCTCTACCTGGCGGGAGAGATCGAGCCGATCCGGCTGCTCGAGGTGGCCTGACTTCTGCCGGGCGCCGCCATGCGCCGGGCACCTTGACGCAGATCAATGCGTTGCAACCGGCAACCGGCTTTTTCGTCGAGCGGGAGGAGAAAATCATGCCGATTGCAGCCGAGCTTGCCCAGACGATCGTCGATCCGCGCGCCTATGCCGCGGGCGATCCGGTCGACGAGGCCTTCCGGCGGATTCGCGCCGAGACCCCGCTGGCCCAGGCGGAGCCGGAGGGGATGGAGCCGTTCTGGGTGGTCAGCCGCCACGCCGACATCATGACCGTCGAGCGCCAGCCCGACCTGTTTCACAACGGCGACAAGTCGACGTTCCTGACGATGAAGGAAAACGACGGCATGGTGCGCTTCATCACCGGGGGCGAGCCGAACCTGATCCGCAGCCTCGTCTCGCTCGACGGGCAGGAGCACAAGGACCTGCGGGCGGTGGTGTTCCCCTCGATGACTCCGCGCGCGGTCAAGCCGATGGAGGATTCGATCCGCGCCATCGCCCGCGAGTTCGTCGCCCAGATGCTCGAGCGCGCGCCCGAATGCGATTTCGCCAGCGATGTGGCGTTCCTCTATCCGCTGCGGGTGATCATGACCGTGCTCGGCGTGCCGCAGGAGGACGAGCCGTTCATGCTGCGGCTGACGCAGGAGCTGTTCTCCTCCGGCGACCCGGAACTCAACCGGGCGAAGAAGGAAGTGAATCCGGCCGAGGCGCTGATGCTGCTGAAGCAGACGATGGAGGATCTCGAGGCCTATTTCGGTGCGGTGACGGAGCGGTTCCGGGCCAATCCCACGCAGCATATCAACAGTCTGATCGCCAACGCGATGATCGGCGGCGAATACCTCAACCGGCGGCAGATGATGGGGTACTACATCATCGCCGCGACCGCCGGGCACGACACGACCTCGAACACCACTGCGGGCGCGATGTGGGCGCTCGCCGAAAGGCCGCACCTGCTGGCCGAGCTGAAGGCCGATCCGGCGAAGATCGGGGCCTTCGTGGAGGAATCGATCCGCTGGACAGTACCGGTCAAGCACTTCATGCGCAGCGCCACGCAGGACTGCGAGGTGGCCGGGCAGAAGATCGGCGCGGGCGACTGGATGATGCTCGCCTACCAGTCCGCCAACCGTGACGAGGCTGTGTTCGAGGATCCGTTCGCGTTCCGGATCGACCGCGAACCGAACCGGCAGATCGCCTTCGGCTACGGCGCGCACGTGTGCCTGGGCCAGCATCTCGCGCGGCTGGAGATGCGGGTGCTGTGGGAGGAACTGCTGCCGCACCTCAAGTCGGTCGAACTGGCGGGCACGCCCAGCCGGACGATCTCCAACTTCGTGTGCGGGCCCAAGCACGTGCCGATCCGCTTCTCGGTGAACTGAGCCGTGGCCGGCGAACCCTACCGACGCTGGCGCTGCGCGATGTGCGGCTTCGAATACGACGAGGCCATCGGCGCGCCGGACGAAGGGCTCGCTGCGGGCACCCGCTGGGCGGAGGTGCCCGAAGACTGGTTCTGCCCGCAATGCGGCGCGGAAAAGGCCGATTTCGCAATGGTCGCGGTCGGCTGAGGCTACTGCTCGGCGACGCTGCCCCAGCCGATCCGCACCGGCGCTGGCCCGGCGCTGACCTGGCTCACCCGCACCCCTTCGGCCTCCAGCAGCTCGCCCACCCGGGCCGTCTGCGCTGCCGGCCCGGCCAGCACCAGCGGCACGCCGACCCGGCGCGAGGCCCAGGCGGCGAGCGCGACCGCATCGCCGCCGGCCGGGGTCAGTTCCCCGTCCTCGAACGCGACCAGCGGCAGCGGACGGGCCGGCGGGACCAGCTCCACCGACCAGTCGGGCACCTGCGCCGCGGCGCGCTGCTCCAGCGCCCGATAGGCAGCGAGCGTCGCCCCCTCGAGCGGGCGGGCCCGCACCAGCGCGCGGCGACGCTGGCGGTCGACCAGAACCTCGGTCTCGTCGACGCCCGAGACCAGCGCCAGCGCGAGGGCAACCCGCTCGGCTTCCGCCGCCGCCTCCTCGCGCCGGTTCGCCGCCGCAAGCTGCGCGCGCTCGGCGGCGCTCGGCGCGGTGCCGACCTGGTACTGAGTCAGCGCCAGATCGATCTCGCGCCCGAGCCGCTCGCTCAGCCGCCGCTCGGCCGCAGCCTCGGCTCCGGGGACCAGCGCGGGGGTGAGCACGGTCGCGTCGATCCGGATCGGGGTCGCTTCGAAGGCGATCTCGACGGCGGAAATGCGCGAGCTGTCGTCGAACTGCTCGGAAATGGTCGAATCGATCTGCCGGCTCGCCTGCGCCTCCCACGCGATCGTGCGCAGCGACAGGCCGAGCGGGATGGCGAGCGCCACCAGCGTCACCAGGATCAGCAGGTTCTGGACCTTCGAATGCTTCTCCGACAGCGCGGTGGTGAAGCCGTAGAGCCGCGCCATCACCGCAGCGGTCAGCGAAATCGCCACCAGGTTGGTGACGAACAGCAGCAACGCGCCTGAGAACACCGGCCAGTTGAGCGTTGCCAGGCCGAAGCCGACCGTCGCCAGCGGCGGCATCAGCGCGGTGGCGATGGCCACCCCGACCACGGCCCCCTCGCGCCCGCGGATCAGGGCATAGGCACCCGCCATGCCGGAGAACAGCGCCACCAGCAGGTCGAACAGGTTGGGCCGGGTGCGCGAGGCGATCTCCGCCGTCACCGTCTTGAGCGGGGACAGGAACACGATCACCGTGCACAGCAGCACCGCCAGCACGGTCCCGATCGCCAGCGAACGCGCGCACTTGCGCAGCCAGACATAGTCGCCCGAAGCCATGGCGAAGCCCAGCCCGATGATCGGCCCCATCAGCGGGGCGATGAGCATGGCTCCGATCACCACCGCCGGCGAGGACAGGATCAGCCCGAGAATGGCGATCCCCGCGCTCATCAGGGTCATGAACAGGAACCGGGCGGAAAGGTCCGCCTCCTCCCGGCGCAGCTCGACGATGCCTTCCTGGTTGACCGTGGCGACCACGTCGTCGCGCCACCACTTGCGAAGGCTCAGGATCACCCGGGAGAAATCGAGATCGTTGGTCTGGCGCTTGGCCTCGGTCATCGGCGGCGGTCCTCGGCTGGGTCGGCGGTTCTGCCGCCTCTAGTCGGTTGCTCGGGCCAACGAAAGGATGGACGCCCATCGAGCCTTGCGGCACATCTGCGAGACCGAGCTTGAAGTTCGTGTCTTGCGAACCTAATACAGTGGGCGAAGGAGCAGCGCGGCAGCCATGGCCAACGAGACCAGAACCACCACCGCAACCGAAGTCGCGTTCGATCTGACTCCGCCCGATCCGGTGCCGCAGGTGAGCGCGGAGAAGGCCGCCGGCCTCGTCCCGATCGCCCCCGAGGTAAGGTCGAAGCTGGACGAGAAGGTCGACGGGTTCGTCGCCGACCTGGTGGCGCAGGATGCCAACTCGCCCGAGTTCGGCAAGAAGGTCGACCAGCTGACCAATATGGGCCGCAAGGAGATCATGGCGGCGGCGGGGATGTCCAACCGCTTCCTCGACCGGCCGGTCCGCGCGATGGACAAGGACGAGGGCGTGGGCGCCAACCTGGCCGAACTGCGCCGGGTGGTCGAAGACCTCGACCCCGGCAAGCGCGGCGCGCTGTCCGGCCCGCGCAAGATCCTCGGCATCATCCCCTTCGGCAACAAGCTGACCAACTACTTCCGCAGCTACCAGAGCGCGCAGACGCACATCCAGTCGATCCTCGGCAGCCTCGCCAGCGGCAAGGACGAGCTGCTGATGGACAATGCCGCAATCGACGTCGAACGGCAGAAGCTGTGGGAGGCGATGGGCAACCTCGAGCAGATGATCCACATCTCGAAGAAGCTCGACGAGAAGATCGAGGACAAGGCGCAGGAACTGGACGCGACCGACCCGGCCAAGGCCAAGGCGCTGCGCGAGACCGCGCTGTTCTATGTCCGCCAGCGCACGCAGGACCTGCTGACCCAGATGGCGGTCAGCGTGCAGGGCTACCTGGCGCTCGATCTGGTGAAGAAGAACAACGTCGAGCTGGTCAAGGGCGTCGACCGGGCCAGCACCACCACCGTGGGCGCGCTGCGCACTGCGGTGACCGTGGCCGAGGCGATGACCAACCAGCGGCTGGTGCTGAACCAGATCACCGCGCTCAACACCACCACCGCCAACATCATCGATTCCACCAGCACCATGCTGCGCGAGCAGACCGGCAAGATTCACGAACAGGCCGCCAGCAGCACGATCCCGCTGGAAACGCTGCAACGCGCGTTCCAGAACATCTACGACACCATGGACGAAGTCGATTCGTTCAAGCTGCGCGCGCTCGACAGCATGAAGCAGACCGTCGACACGCTGTCGGCCGAGGTCGAGAAATCGCGCGGCTACATCGCCCGCGCCGAAGGGCAGGCCCAGGCCCAGCGCCAGGTGAGCGAAAGCAGCCTGCTGACGGTGGAGGGATGAGGTGAACGACCTCACCCGCCACAGCGACCGGGTGATCGGGGATGCCCGCCGGCTGCGCGACGACAACCGCGCGGGTGGCCGGCACCGGCGCGCGCGCCACATCGGGCGCGGTTCGCGCCGCGCGCGGCTCAGGCACCGGCTGCGCAAGGTGCGCAACGTGCTGCTTGCCCTGTTCGCGCTGTGGGCAGCGGGGGCCGTGCTGGGCGTCGTCATCAACGGGCTGGGCTTTGCCGGGATCATGGCGCTGATCCTGGCCAGCATTCTCGCGGTCGGGCTGTTCGCCCGCTATCCCCGGTTCAAGGTTCCGGCGCGCGCCGACCTGGTGAAAGGCGACCTGCGCACCATGGTCGGGCGCACGGAGCTGTGGCTGGAGCACCAGCGGCCGGCGCTGCCACCCCCGGCGGTCAGGGTGGTGGAAGACATGGGGGTGCAGCTCGACGCGCTCGGGTTGCAGCTCGAAGCCGTCGATCAGGCGCACCCGGCGGCGCAGGAAGTGCGCAAGCTGGTCGGCGACGTGCTGCCGGAAACGATCGATGCCTACCGCCGCATCCCGCAGCATCTGCGCGGCGAACAGCGCGCCGGCGGCTCGCCCGATCAGCAGCTGACCGACAGCCTGACCCGGATCAGCCGCGAGATCGACCATGTCACCCGGCAGCTGGCAGAAGGCTCGCTCGACGATCTGGCGATCAAGACCCGTTACCTCGAATACCGCTACGGCGAGAACGGGCAGACATCGAGCGAAGGGTGAGACCATGCGCGTAGCCATTCCCCACAACCTCGACCGCGCCGTGGTGCGCGAACGGCTGAAGGGGCGGGCGCACGAGATCGCCGGTCACGTGCCGGGCGGCATGGCGGAGGTCGAGACCAGCTGGTCCGGCGAGGACCACATGGCGATGACCATTCGCGCGATGGGCCAGCAGCTGACCGGCGGCGTCACCATCGCCGAGCGCGAGCTGGTGATCGACCTGGAACTGCCGGCAATGCTCGCCTTCATGGAGCCGATGATCTCAGGTTCCATCCGCACCCAGGGCCAGAAGCTGCTGGCAAAGGGCTGAGGCGGTCACAGCGGCGCGGCGATCAGGGCATCGCCGGACGGATCGAACCGCACCGCGCCGAGGTCGGTGATCTGGACGCATTGCCCCGGTACGACCCGTGTTCCGCCTGCTTCGAGCGAGCCGCGCACCGGCACCACCAGCGCGGTGCCGGAGAAGCGCGCCGCCAGCCCCCTGTCGGGCACGCCGCACACCCGTTCCAGCCGGAAGTGCGGCCCTTCGACCAGCACCGCGCTCTCGCGGTCGGTCAGCCTGCGCCGCAGCGCTGCCGGATGGGGCTCACCCTTAGCGATCGACACGGCCTCGTCGAGATGCAGCTCGCGCGGGCGGCCATAGTCGTAGAGCCGGTAGGTGACGTCGCTGTTCTGCTGGATCTCGATCAGCGTCAGCCCCGGCCCCACCGCATGGACCGTGCTCGCCGGCAGGTAGAAAAAGTCGCCCGGCTGCACGGGGTGCCATTCGAGCAGCCGCTCGATCGACCCGTCGAGCGCGGCCGTGCGCATGGCCTCGGGCGTCAGGGGCTCGCGGAAACCGACCGCGAGGCACGCGCCGGGCTGTGCCGCCACCACCAGCCAGCATTCCTCCTTGCCGCGCGTGCCGGCCGGGGCGTGCTCGTCGTCCGGATGCACCTGAACCGACAGGTTCTCGCTCGTGAACAGGTACTTGACCAGCAGTTCGCTGAGGGCTCCGTCCGGCTCGAACCAGATTTCGCCGATCCGCTCGCCGCAGGGTGCAGGGAAGGGCGCGGGCAGAGCCTCGCAACCCCACGGCTTGGCGACCGTCCGCGTCGGCAGAAGGACGGGCGCGGTCATCGCCCGTTCGCTCCGTCCAGCCTGCCGACCTGCTGCGCGCCGGCGGCGCTCGTCACCAGCACTTCGTCGCCGTCGACGACCACGATCACTCCGTCGAGACCGATCACAGAAACGCGCGGCCCGTCGCTTTCCACCATCACGTTGCGGCAGTCGACCAGTTCGGCCCGACCGATCGCGTGGTTGCCGTCGGCATCGCCTCCGCGCGCGGTGTGCAGCGCGGGCCAGCTGCCGATGTCCGACCAGCCCAGATCGGCCGGCACCACCGCCGCGCGGGCCGTGTTCTCCATCACCGCGTAATCGACCGATTCGCCGGCCAGCGCCTCCCAGGCGTTGGGGGCCGGATCGAACCTGGGCCCGCGCCAGTGCCCCCGCGCGACCGCTTCGCCCACGCCGGCCGCCATCGCCGGTCGGTGGCGGGCGAGCTCGGCGAGGAAGGTGCCGGCGCTGAACGCGAAGATGCCCGCGTTCCAGCTGTACCCGCCGTGGGCGATGAACTGCCCGGCGCGGGCCAGATCGGGCTTCTCGACGAATTGCGCGATCCGGAACCCGGCGTCGAGCGGCTCGCCCCTGAGGATGTAGCCATAGCCGGTTTCCGGCCGGTCGGGCCTTATGCCGAAGGCGACCATGAAGCCCGCCTGCGCCAGCGCCGCCGCCGCCTGCGCCGCGCGGCGGAAAGCCTCGACATCGGCGACGTGATGGTCGCTCGGGCAGACCAGCAGGATGGCATCCGGATCGAGCAGCGTGGCCGCCAGCGCGATCGCGGGCGCGGTGTTGCGCGCCGCCGGTTCGACCGCGATCCGCAAGCTTGCGCCGCCCTGTTCACGGATGAGCGGCACGTGGGTTTCGCCTGCCACCACCAGGGCCGGTGCGAACAGCGCCAGATCGTCGCAGCGGTCGAGCGCCTGCTGGAACAGCGTGCGCGGTCCCACCAGCGGCAGGAACGGCTTGGGGCGGGCCGGGCGGCTGCGCGGCCACAGCCGGGTGCCGCTGCCGCCGCACAGGATCACCGGAACGATCGCAGTCATGGCCCGCTTGTTACCACGAACCCGTTACCAGCTCATAACGGCCTGAAATCGACCCTGTACCCGTAGCGCGCCTCGACCGGGGTGCCGTCTGCCCTGGTGGCCGGGTGGAAGCGGATCTTCTCCACGACCAGCGGGCAGACCCTGGCGGTGGTCGCTGCATCGACCTGCGAACGGGCGACCGCGCAGTCGCGCGCGCGGCCATCGGTGGTGACGGTGAACGTGACCGTCACCGACTTGCCGAAGCGGGCCCGGCGGCCGCCTTCGGGCACCGGGAAGTCGCGCGCCTGGTTGAGCTCGCCCGAGCGGACCGAGGGCCCCGCCGCGATCCCGCCGCCCTGGCCGCTGCCCCCGGCGCCGCTGCCCGTGCCTGAACCCTCGCCCCCGGCCCCGGTCCCCTCGCCGCTGTCGCGCGCGCCCGAGGTGTCCGCCGCTCCGGTTGACGCGGCGCGGGGGAGAGGGGTGTTTCGGGGCGCCGGCACTGGCGGCGTCGGCGCAGTGACCGGCTGGGGCACGGCCTCGCGGCCCTGCTCGCCGGCGGCCCCGGCATCGGGTTCGGGGCGTGGTTCCGGCTCCTCGGGCGCGGTGATCGTGACGGTGAAGGCCGAGACGACCGTCTCCTCGACCGAGGCGACGAAGCCCGGCGCGAAGGCGCGGGTCAGCCCGTAGAGCGCCAGCGCGTGCAGCAGCACGATCAGCACGACCAGCCACGGCCGCACGCGGCGGCGGGTGCTGGCGTAGCTTTCCGGTCCGGGCATGGGCTCTCCTGCAGGCCGAGCGGGCTGGCCGCACCCTTAGCGAGCCAGACCGGAACAGCACAACCCGCGCCGCGCCCGGACAGGCAAACGGCGGAACCCCGAGGGGCCCCGCCGCTGCTTTTCCCGGCCGGATGAATGCCGGTGCCTAGAACTCGTAGCTGACCCCGAGCTGGATCTTCCACAGCGAGGACGAGGACTGGATCACCGGCTCGCGGAAGTTGACCGTGCCCACGTTGCCGTTGGTGCCGGCGGTGTACTGACCGGTGATCGGCGAATAGACATAGCGACCCTGCGAGTCGATCGCCGCGGCGCGGACCAGGCCTTCGGTCGAGCTGTAGCGATTGAGCACGTTCGCGTCGCTGTCGATGAAGTTCAGGAAGTTGTCGAAGTCCACGAACAGCCGCAGCTTGTCGTCCTTCAGGCCGAACGCCTTCATCGGCCCCGGCAGTTCCTGGCTGAACCGCAGGTCGAGGTCGTAGAACCAGGGGTTGGTGCAGCTGTTGCGCGGCAAAGTCCGTCCCCGGTACTCGGCGATGCACGGAGTGGCCGAGATGAAGTTGTCGAGCGCTGCCGCGAAGTCGGCATTGGCGATCACCACGTTGGGATCGTTGACCCCGGTCGGAACGTAGATCAGCGAGTTGAAATCGCCGCTCGCCCCGTCGTTGAGCAGGTCGAACGGGATGTTGTCCCACACCACCGAGAACGGGCGGCCCGAACGCGCGACGAAGATGAACCCGAAGCTGGTGTCGTAGTCGCCGAAGAACTGCTCACGCACATTGAGGCCCAGGGTGAAGTTGTGCGTGGATGCATATTCGCTGCGGGCAACGTCGACCGCCTGACGATCGAACGCGGCCACCACATCGTAGCTGCTGGTGGCGGTGGAGCTGTTGTTGTGCCGGTTGTTGTCGGCATCGGTGTAGGCATAGCCGAGGTTGAACCGGACACTGCCGCCATCGGTCAGCAGGCCGCCGCGGAAGTTCTTCGACAGGATCGCCGAGGCAATCTTGCTTTCGTAGCTCGCGCCGTTGGTCAGCTGGATTTCGTCATCGCGGCTGGTGCCGAAGCAGGCGGCGGTCACTCCGGTGTAGACCGGGGGACGTCCGCCCTGGTTCTGCAGCACCGCGTCGCAGCCCGTGCGGGTGGGGTCGATGGCCCGGTAGATTCCCCGGCCGTCAACCGTGAAGCCGTTACGGCCGAGGCTGGGGTTGATCACCTGCGACAGGTCGACGAAATCGACCGGATTGACGAACTTCGAGTAGATGAAGTCGAGGTTCAGGTTCCAGTCGCTGAAGAACCCGCTTTCGGCACCGAACGTGGTCGAAAGCCCTGCGTTGGCGCGCCACACCGTCGGCATCTCGAAGTTGGGGTCGGTCGACTGGGTGTCCGCCAGCCCGCCGCTGGACTGCGCCCGGGCGTTGTCGACGACACACTGGGGGATGCCGGTGAACTGGCCGTTCACGACCACGTCCGCACGGGTTCCGACGAAGCAGCCGTTCTGGCCAGTGCGCGCGAACCCGACCGCGAAGCCGTTGTTGGAGAAGGCGTTCGAGAAGTAGACCGCCGGATCGCCGCCGGTAAAGCGACCCACCCCGCCCTTGATCTGCGTGTTCGAGAAGAACCCGTCATTGTAGAGGTTGTAGGTGAAGCCGAGCCGCGGCAGCACGACCGGGTCGATCTTGCCGAAGCTGTTGGCATTGGTGAAGCCGTAGCGGTTGAGGAAGTTCGGGTTGGCATCGGGCGCGTCGCCCGAAAGCCACTCCACCCGCACCCCGGCCACGATGTCCAGCTGGTCAGTCGCGGTCCATTCGTCCTGCAGGTAGACCGACCAGGTCCGGCGGTTCCAGCGCGCGGCAGCGTCGTTGATGTCGCCGCTGGCGGTGAAGTTGCCGTATGCGCCGGCACCTTCGCCGTTGATGATCTGATCGGTGTTCGGGTTGGTGTTGCTCCCCCCCGACAGCAGGCCGGCGGCGAAATCGTCGAGATTGTCGAACGTCAGCGTTCCGGTCGCATTCTGCGCGAACAGGTTGAACACCTTGAGTTCGTTCAGTTCCGCGCCGAAAGTCAGGGTGTGGTCGCCCTGGTTCAGGCGGCCGAGCGCCTTGACCTGGGTGACCGTGGTCTTGAGATCGTTGGCACCGCGCGAAAAGCCCGGGCCGGCGAGCAGCGCGCCTTCAAGGCCATCGTTTTCGACGCCCACCAGGAAACGCGGCATCGGGCTGTCCGACTGCGCTTCGCCGCCGCCGAACGGCCCCTGCACGTCCTGCACGATCGCGCGGCTGGCGCGCAGTTCGGTCGAGAAGCTCTCCGACCAGTCGGAGTACAGGCGGACCGAGTAGTAGTCGCTCTGCGTGCCTTCGGCCTCGAAGCTGTTGAGGCCGGTGAAGATCCGGTTGTTCTCCGAGAAGTCGTCAGACTCGACGTTGACTTCCTCGAGCCGCTGGTAGGTCGCCTCGAGGCGATGATCGTCGGTGATCAGCGCGTCGATACGGCCGAAGTAGCGCTTGTTGTTCTCGGCCAGGTTGACCGGCAGGCCACCCGTCTCGAACCCGTAGGTGTCGCGCAGGATCTGCGAGAACCGCTCGAACTGGGCGTTGTCGAAGTAGGTCAGCTCGTTGGGGAAACCGTTGCCGGCCGGACCGAACTCGAAGCTGTCCGACAGATCGGTCTCTTCGTAACCGAGGAAGAAGAACAGGCGGTCCCGGATGATCGGGCCACCCAGCGTCGCGCCCCAGCGGTACTCCTTGTACGGGCTGGCGCTGAAGTCGGTGCCGCGTGCGGTGTCCCCCTGGAGGCTGTCGCTGGCATAGGTGAAGAAGGCCGAGCCGGTGAACTCGTTGCCGCCCGACTTGGTGACGACGTTGATCGCGCAGCCGGTGAACTGGCCGTACTGGACATCGAACGGGGCGAACTCGACCGAGGTCTCGCGCACCACGTCGAACGGCAGCGGCAGCGAGTTGCGGCTGGCGAAGGGAGTGCCGTTGAGCCCGAACAGGTCGGACTGGGCGATCCCGTCGACCGTGAAGGCGTTGGAGCGGTCGTTGCCGCCGAGGCAGGACACGCGGTCGACCTCGTTCGACCGGTCGAGGCTCACGCGCGGATCGATCCGGATGATGTCGCGCACGTCGCGGCTGATCGAGGGGAACGCCTCGATGGTCTCCACCCCGAACGACTGGCCCGGACCGATCGCCCGCTGGCTCAGCTGCACCCGGGTTCCCGAGACGACGATGACCTGCTCGGCTGCGCTGCTGGTGAGCGTGAACACGAGCTGGGTGTTGCCCTGCAGGGTCAGGAAGATGTCCTCGACCGTCTGGCCTTCGTATCCGTCGGCCGTGGTGGTCACGGTGTAGGGACCGCCGGTGATCAGGCTGTCGACCCGGAACTGCCCGCCGGCGTCGGCCACAAGCGTCCGGCTCTGGCCGGTGCGGGTGTCGGTGACGACCACGGTCGCGCCGGACAGCGCAGTGCCGTCCTCGGCCACAACGCGGCCCTCGATCCCGGACGTGATCTGCTGCGCCGCCACGGGCGCGGGGAGAATGGCCGCGGCCGAGAGGCTGACGACGCTGGCTGCCAGAAGGTACTTGAGCTTCATGGTTCGGCTGTTCCTTGGGTGGTCGGAGGAGAGAAGCGAGTGAAGATGGAGGCCCGATAGGGGCGATGCGCTACGCAAAGAAGTAACTTTTGTTACCGCAGCGTGACAAGAGCGACCACGCGCGCCAGCGCGCGCGCGATCTCCCTCAACTCCCTGTGCGCGAACATCTTTTTACTGTTGCTGCGGTGCAACAGAGCGCAAGATTCTGCATGGCTCGGCACCGGGCTGGCGATCGGGCCCGGTTCAGGCGAGATTTATCTCGCGCAGGCGCTGCAGCAGGAACGCGTGGCTGCTGATCGGGGCCGGGTGCGCCCCGGGCGATTCGGGATCGATGCAGCTCTCCAGCGTCTCGATCACGAAGTCCGGCCGGAAGTGGAGAAAGAACGGCATCGAATAGCGCGAGCGGCGCGCCGCCTCGCCGCTGGGGTTGACCACCCGGTGCGTGGTCGAGCGCAGCCGCGAATTGGTCAGCCGGTCGAGCATATCGCCGATGTTGACCGCCAGCGCGCCTTCGGGCGGCTGCACCGGCAGCCATTCGCCCTGCGCGGTGAGCAGCTCGAGGCCGGCTTCCTCCGCGCCAAGGAGCAGGGTGATGGTGTTGATGTCGCCGTGCGCGGCGGCGCGCACCGCCCCTTCGGGCGCGCCCTCGGGCAGTGGGGGGTAGTGGAGCAGGCGCATGACCGAATTGCCCTGATCGACCGTGGGCACGAACCAGTCTTCCGCCAGGCCCAGGTGCAGCGCGATCGCGCGCAGCACCCGGTCTCCGGCCTTCTCGAACTCGGCGTAGAGCGCCTCGAAGGTGTCGCGGAACCCCTCGATCTCGGCCGGCCACAGGTTGGGCGGCATATAGTCCTCGAGCGGGTCGCCGGGCGGCAGCGGACGGCCGACGTGCCAGAACTCCTTGAGGTCGAACACCTCGGCATCCTTGGCCTTTTCGGTGCCGAACGGGGTGTAGCCCCGCGCCCCCCCGCCGCCGGGGATGTGGTAGGCGCGCTTGGCCGCTTCGGGCAGGTCGAAGAAGGCGCGCGCCATGGCCTGTGCCCGGTCGATCAGCGGCTGGGGAATGCCGTGATCGCGGATCACGGCAAAGCCGTATTCGGCGAAGCTGCGACCGAGCTCGTCGGCGATCTGCGGCAAGGGACGGGCGATGGAAACGGATGCCAGGGTCATGCGCGGGCCCATAGCCGCGTCAGTACGGCAGGAACAGCCCCGCCAGCGCCGCGCTCATCAGATTGGCGAGGCTGCCGGCGGCGAGCGCGCGCAGGCCCAGCCGCGCGATCACCGGGCGCTGGTTGGGGGCAAGCCCGCCGGTCACCGCCATCTGGATCGCAATCGAGCTGAAATTGGCGAACCCGCACAGCGCGAAGGTGACGATCGCCCGGCTGCGTTCGGTCAAGCCGTCGATCTGGCCCAGCTCGATGAAGGCGACGAACTCGTTGAGCACGACCTTGGTCCCGAACAGGCCGCCGGCGACCTGCGCCTGCTGCCAGTCGGCGATCCCGATCAGGTACATCACGGGCGCGAACAGCCATCCAAGCACCTGCTGGAACGAGAGGTCGGGATGGCCGGCCCAGCTGCCGGCCCAGCCGAGCAGGCCGTTCGCCAGCGCCACCAGCGCGACGAAAACCATCACCATAGCGCCCACTGCAACCGCCAGCTTCACACCCGTCTGGGTACCCTGAGCCGCCGCCTCGATGACATTGGCTGGGCGGTGCCCTTCTTCGAAGGTCTCCGCGATTTCAACTTCCCTCGGTTTGTCGCCCTCGGTGATAGCAGCTGGGCCTTCTGCACTGATCCGAGCGTCAGGCAGCCGGATCGGTTCGTCACTTGCATCCGACACACCATCCTCGTCCGGCATGATGATCTTTGCCATCAGGATCCCACCCGGGGCAGACATAAACGCGGCGGCTAATAGAAGCGGCACCGACTCTTCACCGATGAAACTCGCGTATGCCGCAAGGATAGTTCCCGCCACACCTGCCATGCCGACAGTCATCAGGGTAAACAGTTTGGAGGGCGAGAGACCAGCTAGGTAAGGCCGCACTACCAATGGACTTTCCGACTGACCTACGAAGATGTTTGCCGCACTACCCAGTGCTTCGACCTTGCTTATCCCGGTTATCCGGCCAATCGCTCCACCCACCCAGCGAACCAGTCGCTGCATAATTCCCCAATGATATAATATTGAAACTATCGCCGCAAAGAATACGATCACCGGCAGCGCAGCAATTACGAAGGTACTTCCGAATGGGTTCGCATCCATCGGGCCGAACACTGCTTCGATACCGACTTTAGAGTAGTCGAGAAGCGAAATCACGCCATCGGACATGCACCCGATCGTGTCAGGTCCCAAAACCCGGAGCTTGGCCCCGAGACCCGTGTCCCAGCTCAAGAACAGACTGGAGCAGCCGTTCGAGACATATCCGGTCGGACGAGACAAGAGAATCGCTGCAAACAGCGCCTGCAGCGCGAAAGCCGCGCCCACCACCCGCAGCCGGATGCGGCGCTTGCCGGTCGACAGCAGGAAGGCGAGCGCCAGGATGGCAACGATGCCGAGCAGGCTGGCGACGATCGGATGCATGGGCCCCCTTCCAATGCGTGGGATGATGTGGCGCGCGTCATGCCCGCAGGCAGGCACCCCCGTCAAACCGGGGAACGCGAAAAGCGGTGGCTTTTCTTTTCGCGCCGCGCGCCATAGGCACTGCCGATGGACCTGACCAACGCCCGCGCCGCGCATCCCGCCGCCGCCGCCACGCCCCGCGGCCTGCTCGTCTATCTCATGCTCTACGGCGGGATGACAGTTCTGGCGGGCGTGCTCGCGTTCAAGCAGGTGCAGCTGCCGCCGACCGATCTGGCGGTGGAGGCCGGCATCTTCGCCTTCCTGATGCTGGTGGTGATCTCGAGCACGGTCGCCCAGCTCTATGGCCAGGCGATCGCCACCCGGATCGTGTGGTGGGGCTTCGTGCCGCTGGTCATTTCCGCGCTGCTGCTCCAGCTCGTGCTCGGCCTGCCGGCCTCGACCGAGATGGTCGAGTTCCGGCCCGACGACCTCGCCGCGTTCGAGCAGGTCCACCGGTCAACCTGGCGGGTGTGGCTGGCGGGGCCGGCCGCCTACCTGGTCTCGCTGCTGCTCAACGTGTGGATCTTCTCGCGGCTGGCGGGCAGCGGCGGCTCCTCGACCGCGGGGCTGATGATCCGCGGCGCGATCGCCTCGGCGCTCAGCCAGGCGGTCGATTCGGTGATCTTCATCACGCTCGCCTTCTACGGCGAGTTCGACATCACCAACCTGCTGATCGGCCAGGTCATCGCCAAGGTCGTGCTCAGCCTGGTGCTGGTGCCGTTCCTGATCACCATCGGGGTGCGCGTGGCGCAGGGGCTCGACCGCTCGGCCAGGGCGTGAGCGCGCGGCCCTAACCGCACTTGTCACTTCCCTGACAGCCATGGTGTGTGGGGCAGCCTGCCCCCTGCCGGCACAATGGCGGCCGTCCGCAACAGGAGGCCGAAATGACCAAGACCCTTTCGCTGATTGCCACCGCCGCGCTGCTCGCAGCCAGCGCCACCCCGGCCCTCGCCCAGAAGAAGGGCAAGGAGGAAGTCAAGCTGACCACCTGCACCCAGAGCTACGGCACGATCGCCGTGGTCGATGGCGATACGCAGGGGTGGACCAAGTTCGGCCTGTCCAGCCCGCGCGAGCTGGTCAACGCCCTGGCCATGGAATCGGGCTGTTTCACTCCGCACAGTGCGGCCAGCGGCAAGCCGGCCGATTTCCTGCTCAACGTCGTCGCCGGTGACGCGGAGGAAGTCGACAAGTCGATCGACCTTGCCAAGACCGCCGCGACCGAGGGTCTGATCCGGTCGGGTGCGGCGGGCGCGGTGCTCGGCCGGGTGCCGTTCGGCGGCGCGCTGCTCGGGGCCTTCGGCGGGCTGGGCGGCAAGAAGAAGATCGTTGCCGCCGGGATCAAGGTGCTCAGCCCCGCGACCGGCCAGACGATCGCCACCGGCTCGGGCGAAGTGCGCAAGAGCACGCTGACCTTCGGCGGTGCCGGCGGGTGGGCACAGGGTGTGCAGAACGCCGGCTACGCCAGCAGCAAGGATGGCAAGATGCTGGCCGAGGCCTTCATCATCGCCTTCAACGCTGTCGCCGCCCAGGCACCCGCCTTCGCCCAGGCCCCCAGGGCCGCCGCACCCGCCGCCGCCAGCGCCAGCGTCGCTGCCGACACCGTGATGCGCGCCGCGCCCGCCGCCGATGCGAGCGAAGTCCGCAAGCTGCGCGCGGGCACCACCGTGACTCCGACCGGGCAGCGCGACGGGCTGTTCATCGAGGTGCAGGACAGCTTCGGCACCAAGGGCTGGGTCTCGGTCGAGGACCTGGGATGAGCGGGCACCTGCCCGGCCGGGCGGCGGTGGGCGCTTGCGAGCCGCTCGCCGCCGTGCAACCATCGCCGGCAAGGACGGAACCGATGGCCGCGCTCAGGATCCTCTACGTCGAAGACGATGCGCGCGTGGCAGGCGAGGTGGTCGACCTCGCCCACCGCCAGGGCGATCGGGTGACGTGGGAAAGCAGCGGCAGCGCCGGGCTGCTGCGGGCCGGGATGGACCGGTTCGACGTGATCATCCTCGACCGGATGCTGCCCGATATCGACGGTTTGACCATTCTTCACCGCCTGCGCGAGAGCGGGGTCGGCACACCCGTCCTGATGCTCTCGGCACTGGGGCGCACGTCGGACCGCGCCGAGGGGCTCGATGCCGGGGCGGACGATTACCTGGCCAAGCCGTTCGAGGCGGAGGAACTGCTTGCCAGGCTGCGCGCGCTGCACCGGCGCTCGTCCGGGCGCGAGCACAGCGCGGTGATCCTCTACGGCGCGTTCGAGTGCCACGTGAAGGCGCGCACCGCCTTCCGCGCCAACCGGCATCTCGCGCTCAGCCCGCGCGAGTTCGAGCTGTTCCGCTACTTCATGGAAAACGCCGGCGAGGTCGTCACCCGCGAGATGCTGCTGCGCGACGTGTGGCACATGAACTTCGACCCGCAGACCAATGTCGTCGATGTCAGCATCGGCCGTCTGCGGCGCAAGCTGGAGGACGGCTTCGCCACCCCGGCGCTGGAGACGATCTGGGGGACGGGTTATCGCCTGCTCGACGGGCGCTGATGGCCCCACGCGCGCATTCCATCTTCGGCCGGATAACGCTGGGGGCGACGCTGGTCTCGCTGCTGGTGGTCGCGCTGCTGTGGGCGCTGGCCCACTGGACCGTCCGCGCGAGCGGCGAGGCGGCGCTGGCGCGCGCGGTCGACGTGGACCTGGCCGGGCTCGCCGATATCCACGCCAGCGGCGGCACCGGCGAACTGGCGGCGCGTATCGCGGACCGGCTGGAACTGACCCCGCTGGGAGAGAACCGGCCGTTCTACCTGCTGCTCGGGCCGGGGGACGTGCGCCTCGCCGGGAACCTGCCGCGCTGGCCGGGGCTCGACGCGCGCGTGTCCGAAAGCCGGCTGATCGCGGTGCCGGGTGGCGGCAGGGCCATGGCCCGCGCCACCCAGCTCGGGCCCGGGCTGCGTCTGCTGGTGGCGCGCGAGGACCGGGCGACCCCGGCCCTGCTGGAGCGGCTTGCGGCCGGTTTCCTGCTGACCGGGCTGGCCGCCGTCGCCGCAGTGGCGCTGCTCGGCTGGCTCACCGCGCGCCGCCTCAAGCGCCGGATCGAGCGCCTCAACCAGGCCTTCCGCGCCCGCGAGCCGCGCGCCATCGCGGCGCTGTCGCAGGACGGAGGCGCGCACGACGAGATCGGCGAGCTGACCCGTCACAGCGCCGATGCGCTGGAGCAGACCGCCCGCCTGGCCCAGGCGCACCGCGACACCGCCGACCATATCGCGCACGAGATCCGCACGCCGCTGATGCACCTCGACACCCGGCTGGTGAAGCTGGTGCGCGAGAGCGGCGATGCGCGCGTGGTCGAGACACTCGGCCGCGCGCGCGGCGAAATCCGCGGCCTTGTCGCCCTGCTCGAATCGCTCCTCGACATCGCCTCCAGCGAAGCCAAGATCGGCGATCGCAGCGGCCTGAGGCCGGTCGATCTCAGCACCGTGGTGCGCCGACTCGCCGAGCTCTACGCCGACAGCGCCGAGGAATCGGGCCACCGGTTCGAGGTTGCGATCGCTCCCGGGGTGGTCCTGCCAGGGGAGGAAATGCAGCTCGCCCGCCTCGTCACCAATCTGCTCGACAACGCCTTCAAGTACGTCCCCGAGGGCGGAACCATCGCCCTGGAGCTGGAGCCCGGCCCGAAGCTGCGGGTGCGCGACGACGGACCCGGCATCCCCGCCGCCGACCGCGAGAGCGTGTTCGGCCGTTTCCGCCGGGCCGGGGGAGAGGCCAAGGGCGGGGCCGGTCTCGGTCTCGCGCTGGCGCGGGCGATCGCCCAGCGCCACGGCCTCGCCCTGCGGCTGGTCGAGAGCGCGCGCGGGGCGCACTTCCTGCTCGAACCGGAGGATAGCCGATGATCCGCGCCTTCCCCGCCGCCCTGATCGCGCTGGCCGCGATGGCCTGCGCCGGCGGCCCGCCCGGCGGAGCGAGTGCGGTGCCCGGCAAGCCGATCCTCCACCAGGCGGAGGAAGATCCCGCCCCGGCCGAAACGGTCGCGCAGCTGCTGGCCCGGGCTGAAGCGGCTGCCGCTGCGGCAGACACCGGCGCGCTGTCGCGCCAGCTCGGCCTGCTCGATGCGCTCGGCGCGCGGCCCGCCGCCGATGCGGACAGCGACCCCGTGCCCGGCTGGCGCAACCGGGCGGGGGCCGGGGCCGCGCCCTTGCGGGGCCGCGCGCTCGGTCCGGCCTATCGCCGCGGCACGCTTGCCGGCGACAGCGAGATCGAGCTGACGCAGACCTTCCTCTCCGGGCGCAAGGCGGTGGTGGCGGTGTCCTCGCCGGCAGGGGTCGCGCCGGCACTGCGGGTCGTCTCGGCGTCCGGCACCCGGGTCTGCGACAGCGCCGTGCGCTGCCGGTGGACGCCCGTGTTCACCGAACGCTATGCCATCATCCTGCGTAATCCCGCCAGGACCGAGCGGAGCTATTACCTGGTCATCGACTGAAGCGAGGCTTCAGCACCCGCGGCTGAGCTCGAAAAGGGCGTATTCGGCGCGCCAGTTGGCGCCAGCGCGCGGCACCTCGCGCTCGCGAGTGAAGAACCAGCGGTTGACGATCGCGATGCCGAGCTGGCCGGCCAGTTGCTCGAAATCCTTGATCGTAACGTGGTGGATGTTGGCCGTCTCGTACCAGCTTACCGGCAGGTGCCGCGTCACCGGCATCCGGCCGGTGCTCAGCAGCGACCAGCGCATCCGCCAGTAGGCAAAGTTGGGGAAGCTGACGAAGGCGCGCCGGCCGACCCGCAGCAGTTCGGCCAGCATATGATCGGGGCGCGCGGCGGTCTGGAGCGTCTGGCTGAGGATCGCCACCTCGAACGCCCCGTCGGGATAGAAGGTCAGGTCGCGGTCGGCATCGCCCTGGACGACGCTGAGCCCGCGCGCGACGCAGCGTTCGACCAGCGCCGGGTCGATCTCGATCCCGCGGGCGTCAACCTCGCGCGCCTCGCGCAGCGTGGCGAGCAGCGCGCCGTCGCCGCAGCCCACATCGAGCACGCGCGAACCCTGCGGCACCTGCGCCGCGATCACCGCAAGGTCCAAGCGGAGCGTGTCAGCCATTGAGGAACCCCGCCACCACCCGGTCGAGCGCGGGCACTTCGAGCAGGAAGCTGTCATGCCCGAACGGCGCGGAGAGCTCGACGAAGCTCACCGGCGCGCCGGCGGCGTTGAGCGCGTGGACCAGGTGCCGGCTCTCGGCCGTGGGATAGAGCCAGTCCGAATCGAAGCTGACCACGCAGAACCGCGCCCGCGAGCCGGCGAAGGCAGCTGCCAGCAGCCCGCCGTGATCCCCTCCGCCGAACTCCTCGGCAAGGTCGAAATAGTCCATCGCGCGGGTGATGTAGAGATAGGAGTTGGCATCGAACCGCTGGGTGAATCCGCTGCCCTGGTAGCGCAGGTAGCTTTCCACCTGGAAGTCGGCGTCGAAACCGAAGCTCTTGGCCCCCCTGGTCCCGTCGGGCCGGTCCTGCAGACGGCGGCCGAACTTCTCGGTCAGGCCCTCTTCCGACAGGTAGGTGATGTGCGCCGCCATCCGCGCCACCGCCAGCCCCGCGTCGGGTGCCTTGTCGCGGCCGTAGTAATCCCCGTCGCGCCAGTGCGGATCGGCCATGATCGCCTGCCGCCCGACTTCGTGGAAGGCGATGTTCTGGGCCGAATGGCGCGCGGTGGTCGCGATCGCCAGCACCCGCGCCGCCCGGTCGGGCCAGTTGGCGGCCAGGCTCAGCGCCTGCATCCCGCCCATCGACCCGCCGACGACCGCATGGAGCCGCTCGATCCCGAGCGCGTCGAGCAACGCGACCAGCCCGCGCACCATGTCGCGGATCGTCAGCACCGGGAAGCGCATGGCGTAAGGCGCGCCGTCGCCCGCGAGGCTTGCCGGCCCGGTCGATCCCATGCAGCTGCCGATCACGTTGGCGCAGATCACGTGGAAACGGGCGGTGTCGATCGGCTTGCCGGGGCCGACCATCCGCTCCCACCAGCCCGGCTTGCCGGTCACGGGATGGCGGCTGGCAAGATACTGGTCGCCGGTCAGGGCGTGGCACACCAGGATCGCGTTCGACCGGTCTGCGGCCAGATCGCCGTAGGTCTGGTAGGCGATTCCGGCATTCTCCAGCACCTGCCCGCTGTCGAGCGGCAGCGGGTGGGGGAGGCGGAAGACCGGGTTTGGGACAGCTGCTGCCATTGCCCGAGTCGGCAAAGCCGAAAAACAGCCCTTCGACAAGCTCGAGCCGAACGGCTAGGGGATGATTTCCGCGTTTTTCCGTTCGTGCTGCGCTTGTCGAAGCACCGTCTTTTCTTCAAGCCGCCCGCCGATATGACCACCGCGAGACCGCAACCCAAGCCCTGGATCGCCGAGATCCACGCCTATGTCCCGGGCGCGTCGACATCGGCGAGCGGCCGTCCGCTCACCAAGCTGTCGGCCAACGAGAACCCGCTCGGCTCCAGCCCTGCGGCGCTGGCGACGCTCGCCCGGGCGCACGTGGCGGCCGACTATCCCGATCCCGACGCCCGCGCGTTGAGGGAGAAGATCGCCGAGGTGCACGGGCTGGACCCTGCGCGGATCGTGTGCGGCACCGGATCGGGCGAGCTGCTCCACTGCGCGGTGCAGGCGTTCGCCGGGCCGGGCGACGAGGTGCTGTGCTCGCGCTACTCCTTCTCGCTCTACCCGCTGCTGGCCCGCAAGGTAGGCGCAAGGCCGGTGCCGGCCGAGGATGAGGACTGTGCGGCCAGCGTCGACAACCTCCTGGCGGCGGTGACGCCGGCGACCCGGGTCGTGCTGCTCGACAACCCGAACAACCCGGTGGGCACCTTCCTGCCGCCCGGGGAGGTCGCGCGCCTCCACGCCGGGCTGCCGCCGGACGTGCTGCTGGTGCTTGACGAGGCCTATGGCGAATACGTCGATCCCGCCTTGCAGCGCGCCGGTTTCGAACTCGCCGCGCGGCACGACAACGTGCTCGTCAGCCGGACGTTCTCCAAGGCCTACGGCCTCGCGGCCGAGCGGGTCGGCTGGGCGACGGGGGCACCGCACCTGATCGATCTCGTGAACCGGCTGCGCGGCGCGTTCAACGTCTCGGCCAGCGGGCAGAAGGCGGCGCTGGCGGCGCTGGGCGACCAGGCGTTCGTCACCGCTTCGCGCGAGCACAATGCGCGGGAACGCGCGCGGCTGGCCGGAGCGATCGAAGCGCTCGGCAACCACGGCCTGTCGGCATCGCCGAGCGAGGCCAATTTCCTGCTGGTGCACTTCGCCGGCGCAGTGACGGCGGCGCAGGCATTGGAGGCGCTGGCGGACGCGGGCTATGCGGTGCGCCACCTGCCGGGGCAGGGCCTGCCTCGCTCGCTCCGGATCACCATCGGCAGGTCCGAGGACATGACCCGCGTCATCGCCACGCTGCGCACGCTGTGCGGGGAGGCGGCATGACGATCCGCAGGCTCGCGGTGATCGGCCTCGGCCTGCTTGGCGGCTCGATCGGCCTTGCGGTGAGGGACCGCCTGCCGGGGATCGCCACCAGCGGCTGGGACCGCGACGCCTCGGTGCGCGAGCGGGCGGCGGCGCGGGGGCTGGTCGATCAGGTGTGCGAGCAGGCCGAGGAGGCGGTGGCCGACGCCGATTGCGTCATCCTGTGCGTTCCGGTGGGCGCGATGGGCGAGGCGGCGCGGGCGATTGCGCCGGCGCTCAAGCCCGGCGCGATCGTCAGCGATGTCGGCTCGTCGAAGGCGGCGGTGGCCGAGGCGCTCGCCGCCGCGCTGCCGGGGGCCTGCGTGGTCCCCGCGCACCCCGTCGCGGGCACCGAGCAGAGCGGGCCGGAAGCCGGCTTCGCCGCGCTGTTCGCCGGGCGCTGGTGCATCCTCACTCCGCCGCACGATGCCGATCCGGTGGCGGTCGCGGCGGTCAGCGACTTCTGGACCGCGCTCGGCTCCAGAGTCGAGATCATGGACGCTGCGCATCATGATCTGGTGCTCGCCGTCACCAGCCACATCCCGCACCTCATCGCCTACACCATCGTCGGAACGGCGTCGGACCTCGAGGACGTGACCCGGGGCGAGGTGATCAAGTATTCCGCCGGCGGCTTCCGCGACTTCACCCGCATCGCCGCGTCCGATCCGGTCATGTGGCGCGACGTGTTCCTCTCCAACCGCGAGGCGGTGCTGGAGGTGCTGGGGCGCTTCAGCGAGGACCTGACCGCGCTCCAGCGCGCGATCCGCAACGGCGATGGCGAAACCCTGTTCGACCTGTTCACCCGCACCCGCGCGATCCGCCGCTCGATCATTGAGCAGGGCCAGGACGATGCCCGCCCCGACTTCGGGCGAGAGCACGGAGAGTGACGTGCGGCAGCTCCAGGAGTGGTTCGGTATAAGGCCGCCCGGGTCCGCCATGGGCGGGCGAACATCCATTCCCAGTCCTTCCTACAAGGGGAAGGCGCGGAGAGGGCGGACTGGCACATCAGCACCCCCTGTCGCTCAGGAAAAGAAGCTGCGGCGCAAGCCTGGAAGCTGTCTTCCGGCTTTGCCACGCTACCAAAGGATTCCTGCTGTTCGGCTATCGACCCGGTTGCGGACATTGCGGACGAAGCGGAGTTTGCCGATCAGGATCGTTCCCACTCTGCTGGACGCTCTGGCTTCAGATTCGAGGTGATCTGTTATGGAAACTGAACCAGCCAATCATGGCTTCATTGCAATCTATCGGTGGCAAGTCGATGCCGAGCATGAAGCGCATTTCCGCGAGCATTGGCATGACCTCACCCTCAAGGGGCGAGAATTTGGAGCCTATGGCTCCTGTCTTACGAGGGACCGGAACGGAACATTCGTAGCTATCGCATTATGGCCAGATGAAGAAGCTAGGGCGAAAGCCTTTGCAAAGATTGATGCTGGGTCTCCGCCTGACGGCGTCTACAGACTGAGTGAGGAAATGCTGCAGGTCGTGGATGACCTTTGGGTTGCATCTCCTTTTTCCGCATAGAACTGCCAACCCAGACCGTCCTCGAACCACCTAGCCCCGGTCATTCGCGCACTTCCGACTGCCGCCGGAAAGCGGACGTAGCGTGTTGCCGGGCTATCCGTTCAGCGCGTTGATCGCCTCCGTCACGCGCGCCTCGATGTCTTCGCGCGGGAGGCCGGGGGGGATCGGGTCGCCGAAGCGGTAGGTGATCGTGCCGGGGCGCTTCCAGCGCCGGTGGTAGAGCGGCCCGCTGTTGACCGCGACCGGGATCACCGGCAGCCCCAGCATCTTGTAGACCCCGGCGAAACCGGCCTGGAGCGGCCGGCGCTCGCCGTGCGGCACGCGGGTGCCCTCGGGGAAGATCACCAGCGGGCGGCCCTCGCCGCTGCGCGTCCGCGCCTCGCGGATCATCGCCCTGAGCGCGCTCGCCCCCTGGTCGCGCGCGACCCAGATCATCCCGAACCGGGTCGCCGCGCGGCCCCATCCGGGGATGGTCGACAGCTCGTGCTTGGCGAAGGGGGCAGGGTCGGCGAACAGGCGCGGCGCGTCGATCGCCTCGAAGAAGCTCTCGTGCCGGATCGCGTAGAGCGCGGGGCCCTGCGCGACGCGGCCCTCCTCCACCACGCGGATCCCGGCAAGCTTCAGGCAGTCGCGGTGGAACCCGGCCCATTTGCCGACCACCGCGCGCAGCGCCCCGCCGCCCAGCGGAGCCATGGCCAGCGCGGCCAGGACATAGAACGGGCTCAGCAGATAGAAGCTGGCGTAGAAGGCAAGGTTGCGCAGCAGCAGCATCGCCGGTTCACTCCGCGAACCGGCGCGCGAGCGCGCTCGCAAGCGACTTGTGGTACTCGACGAACAGGATCCGCAGCGAGGGCTCGGACGTGACCGCATCCTCGACCACCTCGATGCCTGCCGGCAGCGCTTGCTCCAGCTCGCCGGCGGCGCGGCGCATATGCCAGTCGGTGGTGACCAGGCGGAGCGAACGGACTCGGTTCTGGCGCACCCACTGCGCCGTCTCCGCGGCGTTGCTGCGGGTGTCGACGGCGGCGAAGCCCAGCGTCACGCAGCACGCCATCGCTTCGGGCGGAACGGCGAACTCGGCAGCGAACTCGGCCGGCCGCACCTCGCGGTCGACCCCCGTCACCAGCATCCGTGCCGCATCGCCGCGGGCGAGCACTTCCAGCCCGCGTTCGATCCGGCCGGCGGCCCCGGTCGGCACGATGATGGCGTCGGTGCGCGCATCGCCGGCGGGCTGGGGCAGGGTGGTGGCAAACCACAGGAACCCGAGCGCCCAGAGCACCAGCAGCGCCGCAGCCAGCCGCCGGATCACAGCATCTTCCTCAGCGCCGACAGCACCGTCAGCCGCGCGGTCAACATGGCGATGGCGACGGCGGCGAGCGGCACCAGCGCAAGCACGACCCAGTCGATCCTGTCGAGCCCGGCACCCGTCATCAGCCCGGCCCCGAGCGCGGCGAATTGCCGGCCGAGCACGAGCACCCCGGCAAGGCCCAGGACCAGGCCGATGGTTCCCCCCAGAGTGGCGTCGAACCCGACCGCACGCTGGAAGATGCGGGCGATCTGGCTGTCGGTCCCGCCGAGCAGGTGGACGATCTCGATCGTCTCGCGGTTGGTGCCGAGCGCGCTGCGCGCCGCCAGCCAGACCGCCGCCGCCGCCGTCGCCGCAAGCAGGACGACCAGCGCCAGCGCCAGCCATTGCAGCGCCGCAATCGCCGAAAACACCGGCGCGAGCCAACCGGACTGGGCGTCGATCCGCGCGCCTGGCGCAGTCTCCAGCAGCGCCTGCTGCAGGGCCGTGAGGGTGGCGCGGTCGGCCGGGCCGCGCAGGCGCAGGTCGATCAGCGCCGGCACCGGCACCGTGTCGAGCTCGCCCCCCACCCCCAGCCACGGCTCGAGCAGGCGGTCGAGTTCCGCATCGCTCACGCGGCGCAGGCTCGCCACGGCCGGGTGCCCTTGCAGCACCTGCTGCGCCGCCTGGGCCTGCCGCTCGCGCTCCTGCGGCACGGCCACCACGATCTGCACCGTCGCCCCGCCGGCCAGTTCGGCCCGGGCCTCGCGCGCCAGGTTGCTCAGCGACAGCCCGCCAGCGGCCGCGATCACCGTCAGCGCAACCATGATCGCGATCACCCACGGCATCGGTCCGGCAAGGCGCGCGTGCGGCACCAGCGCGGCAGCCCGCTCTCCGCCGAAGGGCGAGAACCCGCGCGCGACGCTGCGCCCGAGTGCCGGGGGGCGGGCGTTGCTCACCGGGTGCCCGGCTCGCGGCGGACAGGACGGGGGGGATAGCGCAGCGCGCCGGTGGGATCGGCCAGCTGGCCCTTGTCCAGCCGCATGATGAGCGAATCCGGAACCTTGCGCAGCAGGTGGACATCGTGCGTTGCCACCACCACCGTGGTGCCCAGCCGGTTCAGCGCCTCGAACAGGCGCAGCAGCTTCAGCGCCATTTCCGGGTCGACGTTGCCGGTCGGTTCGTCGGCAACCAGCATATCCGGGCGGCCGATCACCGCCCGCGCGATCGCCACCCGCTGCTGCTCCCCGCCCGACAGCGTCGCCGGGCGCGCATCCTTGCGGTGCGACAGCCCGACCCAGTCGAGCATATCGTTCACCGGCGTCGCCAGGTCGGCCTCGCGGACGCCCGAGACCCGCAGCGGCAGGGCCACGTTGTCGAAGGCCGACAGGTGCGGCACCAGGCGGAAATCCTGGAACACCACCCCCAGCTTGCGGCGGAACGCGGGCAGCCGCTTGCGCGGCAGCGTGATCACGTCGGTGCCGAACATCCGGATCGCCCCGCGCGAGGGGCGCTGGTCGAGATAGAGCAGGCGCAGGAGCGAGGTCTTGCCCGCGCCGCTCGCCCCGGTGAGAAAGTAGAAGCTGCCCGGGTAGAGCGTAAACGAGACATTGCTCAGCACCTCGCGGTCCGCGCCGTAGCGCAGGCCCACGTTGTCGAAGCGGACGACTTCCTCCGGGCCCGCGGTCACGGACGGAGCCTTCGCGGGCGGGACGGGTGCAGGCGACGAGACATCGGTGCGGGCGCTATAGCGAGGCTTCGATGTGGAAAAAAGCCACAGTCCGCCCCATGGCCGGTGCGGCAAGCCTTGTTGCACAACGGTCGCAGGCATAAAGCACATGGCTGCCATGATCCTGATCTGCCCCGCCTGCGCCACGCGCTATGTCGTACCCGACAGCGCTGTCGGGGTGGAGGGCCGCACGGTGCGCTGCGCCAAGTGCCGCCACAGCTGGTTCCAGCAAGGGGTCGAGGTGGCGGTGCCCGAGGGGCCGCAGCCAGCGGCACCAGCGCCGCCGCCGGCAGCTCCGGCCCCGCCGCCTCCGCCTTCGCCTCCACCTCCACCGGCAGACCCTGCGCCGGCCGCAACCGCAGTGCACGACGTCATGCGGCCGCACGATGCCCCACCGCCGGTCGCTCCGCCGCCGACGGTGGTCGAGGCCCCGGCCCCGCCGCTGCCGCGCTTCGGCGCGGAGGACGACGAGCCGAGCCCGTTCGCCGCCGAGCCTCCGTTCCGTCCGCGCCGCAACCCGCTCAAGCTGTGGACCGCAGCCGGGGTCGCCTTCGCGCTGCTGGCGACGGGCACGGTGGTGGCGGCGAGTTACTGGGGCCTGCCGGACTGGGTTCCGGTCAGCCGGCCGACCTTCGCCGCCGGCAACCGCGACCTGGTGCTCGATTTCCCCGCCGATCAGCAGGACCGCCGCACCCTGCCCAACGGCACCGAGTTCTTCGGCGCGAGCGGCACGGTGACCAACACCGGGCGCGAGACGCTGACGGTGCCTTCGATCCTGATCGTCATGCGCGATGCGCGCGAGCGGATCGTCTACAGCTGGGAAGTGGCCCCGCCCCAGCCCCGCCTCGCCCCGGGGGAGATCCTGCGGATCGACGAGGCGGTGACCGACGTTCCCAAGTCCGCCCGTTTCGCCGAGTTCGGCTGGAAGCCGTCCTGACCCGGGGGGTCAGGTGTATTCGAGCAGCACCTCGCCGTTGCCCTTGCGGGTCAGCCGGGCCGCAGGCTGCTGCGCTTCTGGCGCCTGTCCCTGACGCACCGTGGCGGCGGGCAGCACCCGCGCCGAAGCGCGCACGGCGACTGCGGCCCCGGTGCCCGGGGAGGCAGGTGGGGGCGGGGGCGGGCCCGCGGCGGCAACGGCGGCGAGGAGGGCGTATATGGCACTCATGGGCCATGGTTGATGGTTGATTAAGCCTGTTCGCAACCCGGCCGATCGGCCTGTCCCGCAGCGGCACGGCTCCGCGCCGGTGTGCGAGGGCGGGCGCGCACAAGGCGCTTGCGGGGGCCGGGGCGCTTTGCTAGGGGCGCGCTCCTACCCCGCAGGGCGGCCCGCCGCTCTGACTAGAGTGCGGTCGTGGCGGAACTGGTAGACGCGCAACGTTGAGGTCGTTGTGGGCGAAAGCCCGTGGAAGTTCGAGTCTTCTCGACCGCACCAATCCCTTCTTGCTGACACGAACGGCCCCCCGCCATGCGGCAGGGGAAGGGCGGCTTGTGCGCCTCTCGAAAGCCCTTTGCTGCAAGGCCCACTGTTGCCCGAAAGACTCAATGCGATGGGCGCGCCCGCTTTACCGCCCGTTAACCTTTTTCCTTCAGAGGATTTGTGGTTAATCGTGGTCAACTGCCCCTAACGGGGCGTTACCGCGCGAGGTTCGGGCAAAGGGGGATACCCATGCGTGTACTGTTGATCGAGGACGAGCCGACCACGGCCAAGGCGATCGAGCTGATGCTCACCACCGAAGGCTTCAACGTCTACTCGACCGATCTGGGCGAAGAGGGTCTGGATCTCGGCAAGCTCTACGATTACGACATCATCCTGCTCGACCTCAACCTGCCTGATATGCACGGCTACGACGTGCTCAAGAAGCTGCGCGTCGCCAAGGTGCAGACGCCGGTGCTGATCCTGTCGGGCATCTCGGAAATGGATTCCAAGATCCGCAGCTTCGGCTTCGGAGCCGACGACTACGTGACCAAGCCGTTCCACCGCGAGGAACTGGTCGCCCGCATCCACGCCGTCGTCCGCCGCTCGAAGGGCCACTCGCAGAGCGTGATCCGCACCGGCAAGCTGGCGGTCAACCTCGACGCCAAGACCGTGGAGGTCGACGGCGCGCGGGTCCACCTGACCGGCAAGGAATACGCGATGCTGGAGCTGCTCTCGCTTCGCAAGGGCACCACGCTGACCAAGGAAATGTTCCTCAACCACCTCTACGGCGGGATGGACGAACCCGAACTCAAGATCATCGACGTGTTCATCTGCAAGCTTCGCAAGAAGCTTTCGCTGGCTTGCGGCGGCGAGAACTACATCGAGACCGTCTGGGGCCGCGGCTACGTGCTGCGCGATCCCGGCGAGGAAGCGGAAGCCGCCTGATCTGCTGTCCGCTCGCCCGAGCGGGCGGGCGACCTCGCTGCGGCTTGGGAGCAGGCCGGGGCTGGTGCATCGACGGTCCATCTTCGGCGACGCGGCGGCCCCCGGGGTGGTAACGCCCCGGGCGATTTCCTATGGCCGCGCCATGACGGCATTCAAGCAAGGCGATCCGACCACGCTCAACCGGCTTTACGGCCGCAGCCAGGGCAAGCCGCTCCGCGCGGGGCAGCAGGACCTGGTCGACCGGCTGCTGCCGCAGATCGCCGTGCCGGCTGAAGGCCCGGTCACTTCAGAGCGCCTGTTCGGGGATGCCCGCCCGCTCCATCTCGAGATCGGCTTCGGCGGCGGCGAGCACCTGGCCTACCGCGCCGACCTGCTGCCCGATCACGGGTTCATCGGGGCCGAACCGTTCGTCAACGGGGTGGCGCAGGCGCTGGTGCACGTGCGCGACGGGTCGCTTGGCAATGTCCGCCTGCACTGGGGCGACGCGCTCGATGTGCTCCGGCGGGTCCCCGACGGCGGCCTGGCGATGCTCTACCTGCTCCACCCCGATCCCTGGCCCAAGGCGAGGCACGCCAAGCGCCGGATGATGAATGACGGACCGGTCAGGCTGTTCGCGCAGAAGCTGAAGCCGGGCGGCGAGCTGCGCTTCGGCACCGATCACGCGGTCTACCTGCGCCACGCGCTCGCGGTGATGCAGCGCCACACCGGCCTGTTCGAATGGCAGGTCGAGGGGCGGGCAAGCTGGGAAAACCGCCCCTCGGGCTGGTGCGAGACCCGTTACGAACACAAGGCCCGCACCGTCTACGGGCACGAGGTCTGGTATTTCCGCTACCGGCGGCGCTGACCCTAGCCGACCACTCCCGCACTTGCCAGGACCGCCAGCGTCAGGATTTCCGGCGCGATCGCGGTCATGGGCGCGATCTGGACCGGCTTTTCCATCCCGATCAGCATCGGGCCGACGGTGGCATTGCCCGCCAGCTCGCGCAGCAGCTTGGCCGAGAGGTTGGCCGATTGCAGACCCGGCATGATCAGCACGTTGGCCGGGCCGGACAGACGGCTGAAGGGATAGAGCGCCATGACTTTGGGGTTGAGCGCTGCATCGGGGGCCATTTCCCCTTCGTATTCGAAATCGGGCTGCCGCGCGTCAAGCAGGGCGACCGCGTCGCGGATCGCGCCGAGCCATTGACCCGCCGGGTTGCCGAAGGTCGAGTACGACAGAAAGGCAACCCGGGGCTCGTGCCCCATGCGCCGGGCGACCGCGGCGGTCTCGGTTGCGATATGCGCCAGCTGTTCCGCGCTGGGCCGTTCGTTGATGGTGGTGTCGGCGAGGAAGGTGGTGTGGTTCTTGCCGATCATCATGTGGATGCCGAAGGGCACTCCGCCGGGCTTGGGATCGAGCACCCGGTTCACCTCGCGCGCGGTCTGGGCGAAGGTGCGGGTGAGGCCGGTGATCATGGCGTCGCCATGGCCCAGCGCCACCAGCAGCGCTGAAAAGACGTTGCGTTCCTGGTTGACCATCCGCCGCACGTCGCGCTCGGTGTAGCCCTTGCGCTGGAGCCGGCGGTAGAGGAAGTCGACCATCGCCGGGACATGGGCGCTGTCGGCCGAGTTCTGGATCTCGAAGCTGCCGGGGTCGGACACGCCGAGGAAATGGAGCCGGTCGAGCACGTTGCGGGTGCGCCCGACCAGAATTGGGTGGCCATAGCCGAAGTCGCGGTACTGGATCGCGGCGCGCAGCACCACGTCCTCCTCCGCCTCGGCGAAGACCATGCGCCGGGGGTTCGCCTTGCACACCTCGTAGATGTTGGTCAGCGCGGCGGTGGTGGGGTTGAGCCGCGCCTTCAGACTGGTGCGGTATTCCTCGAAATCGGCGATCGGCGCCCGTGCGACCCCGGAATCCATCGCCGCCCGCGCGACGGCGGAGGACACGACCTCGATCAGGCGCGGATCGAACGGGGCGGGGATGATGTAGTCGGTGCCGAACTTCTGGTTGATGCCGTAAGCGGCGGCGACTTCGTCGGGCACGCGCTCGCGCGCGAGTTCGGCGATGGCGTTCGCGGCGGCGATCTTCATTTCCTCGTTGATCGTCGTCGCCTGCACGTCGAGCGCGCCGCGGAAGATGAACGGGAAACCGAGGACGTTGTTGACCTGGTTGGGAAAGTCGCTGCGGCCGGTGGCGATGATCGCGTCGGGGCGCACCGCGCGCGCTGCATCGGGCATGATCTCGGGCACCGGATTGGCCATGGCGAAGATGATCGGCTGCGGGGCCATCTTCTCGACCCATTCGGGCCTGAGCGCCCCTGCGGCGGAGAGGCCGAGGAAGATGTCCGCCCCTTCCAGCGCCTCGGCCAGGTTGCGCGCCTCGGTCGGCACGGCGTGGGCGCTCTTCCACTGGTCGACATTGTCGCGGCCGGGGTAGATCGGACCCTCCCGGTCGCACACGATCACGTTCTCGTGGCGCACGCCGAGCGCCTTGATGAGGCCGGTGCAGGCCAGCGCGGAGGCCCCGGCGCCGTTGACCACCATCCGGCAGTCGCGCAGGTCGCGCCCGGTCAGGTGGCAGGCGTTGATCAGCCCGGCGGCGGCGATGATTGCGGTGCCGTGCTGGTCGTCGTGCATGACCGGGATCTTCATCCGCTCGCGCAGGGCCTGCTCGATGATGAAGCATTCGGGCGCGGCGATGTCCTCCAGGTTGATGCCGCCGAAGCTCGGCTCCATCAGGGCGACCGCGTTGATGAAGGCTTCCGGATCCTCGGTGTCGAGCTCGAGATCGATCGAATCGACGTCGGCGAAGCGCTTGAACAGCACCGCCTTGCCTTCCATCACCGGCTTGGAGGCGAGCGCGCCGAGATTGCCGAGGCCGAGGATCGCGGTGCCGTTGGAAATCACCGCGACGAGATTGGAGCGCGCGGTGTATTTCGCCGCCAGCGAGGGGTCCGCGGCAATCGCCTCGACCGGGGCGGCGACCCCGGGGGAATAGGCGAGGCTCAGGTCGCGCTGCGTCGCCATCGGCTTGCTGGCGATGATCTCGATCTTACCCGGGCGGATCGTCTCGTGGTAGAACAGCGCCTCGCGGGTGGTGAAGCTGTCGGTCTTGTCGTCTGCCACGGTCGCTTGCCCCTCGCTTGCTCGCTGTCCGCTTAGCGAAGCGCTGTGCGCCGGGATAGGGGAAAGGCGCGGCTCCCGCCCTTTCCGAATCGCATCGCCACCGCTTAGGTCGACGGGCCCATGTCCGCCAGGTCCACCCCGATGATGGAGCAGTACCACGCGCTCAAGCGCGAGGCTGGCGACTGCCTGCTGTTCTACCGCATGGGCGATTTCTTCGAACTGTTCTTCGACGATGCGCGCACGGCCGCCGGCATTCTCGACATCGCGCTGACCACCAGGGGCGAGCACGGCGGCGAAGCGGTGCCGATGTGCGGAGTGCCGGTCCATGCAGCCGAAGGCTACCTTGCCCGGCTGATCCGCGCCGGGTGCCGGGTTGCCATCGCCGAACAGGTCGAAACGCCCGAGGAGGCGCGCCAGCGCGGCGGCTCGAAGGCGCTGGTGCGGCGGGACATCGTCCGCTTCGTCACCGCCGGTACGCTGACCGAGGAGACTCTGCTCGAGCCCCGCCGGGCCAATGTGCTGGCGGCGCTGTGCGAGGTGCGCGGCACGATCGGTCTTGCCTCGGTCGATGTCTCGACCGGTCGGATGGAACTGGAGGAATGCAGCGCCGACGGGATCGGCGGCGCGCTCGCGCGGATCGCCCCTTCCGAACTGGTCGCGCCCGAAGGCTGGGAGGGCGCGCCCGCCGGGGCAGGGTCGCGGCCGCGCCACGACTTCGCCAGCGAGGCAGGCGAGGCCGCGCTCCGGCGGGTCCACGCCGTCGCCACGCTCGACGGGTTCGGCACGTTCACCCGGGCCATGCTGGCGGCGGCGGGTGGTCTCATCGCCTACCTCGACCACGTCGGGCGGGGCACGCTGCCGCTGCTGCTGCCGCCGGTTGCGCGCGAGGGCAGCGCGCTTCTGGCGATGGACGAGGCGACCAGGACGAGCCTCGAGATTGTCGCCAGCCAAGGCGGCGGGCGCGAAGGCAGCCTGCTTGCCGCGGTCGACCGCTGCGTCACCGCGGCGGGCGCGCGCCAGCTGGCGCAGGACCTCTCGGCCCCTCTGACCGATCCGGAGGCGATCGAGGCGCGGCTGGCGCTGGTGGCGTTCTTCCATGCCGACCCGGTGCTGCGGGCCGACCTGCGCCAGGCCATGCGCGCCCTGCCCGACCTGGGCCGTGCGCTCGGCCGGCTGGTCGCCGGGCGCGGCAGTCCGCGCGATCTCGGCCAGCTGCGCGACGGGCTGGGCGCGGCGCGGCGCCTGCGCGACGCCTTGCGCGCGCAGCCCGACCGTCCCGCGCTGCTCGACGCGCTGCTTCCCGCGCTCGCCGGGCACGGGGCGCTGGTCGACTGGCTCGAGCGCGCGCTGGTGCCCGCTCCGCCGACCGAACGCCAACAGGGCGGCTACATCGCCGCCGGCTATGATGCCGCGCTCGACGAACTGCGCCAGGTCTCGGGCAATGCCCGCCGCGCGATCGCCGCGCTCGAGGCGCGCTACCGCGATGAGACCGGGATCGCCGCGCTCAAGATCCGCCACAACGGCGTGCTCGGCTATTTCATCGAAGTGCCCAGCCGCCATGGCGACGCGCTGATGGCGGCAGACAGCGGCTTCATCCACCGCCAGACCATGGCCAGCGCGGTGCGGTTCAATTCGCTCCAGCTGCACGAGGAGGCGAGCCGCATCGCCGAGGCGGGCGGCCATGCTCTGGCGGCGGAGGAAGCCCACTTCGAGGAGCTGTGCGGCGCGGTGGTCGCGGCTCGCCGGGCCATCGCCGCGACCGCCGAGGCGCTGGCGCGGATCGACGTCGCCGCTGGCCAGGCCGAGCGCGCGGTGGAGGGCGACTGGTGCCGGCCTGCGATCACCGGCGAACCCTGCCTGGAGATTGCCGGCGGGAGGCACCCGGTGGTGGAGGCGGCGCTGGCGCGGGCGGGCGAACGGTTCGTTGCGAACGACTGCACGCTCGGGCCCGATGACCGGCTGTGGCTGATCGGCGGACCCAACATGGGCGGCAAGTCGACCTTCCTGCGCCAGAACGCGCTGATCGTGCTGCTGGCGCAGGCCGGCTGCTTCGTGCCCGCCGCCTCGGCGCGGGTCGGGCTGGTCGACCGGCTGTTCAGCCGGGTCGGTGCATCGGACAACCTTGCCCGGGGGCGTTCGACCTTCATGGTCGAGATGGTCGAGACCGCCGCGATCCTCGCCCAGGCGACGCCCCGCAGCTTCGTGATCCTCGATGAGGTCGGGCGCGGCACCTCGACTTACGACGGGTTGGCGCTGGCCTGGGCGGTGGCCGAGGCGGTCCACACCGGCAACCGCTGCCGCTGCCTGTTCGCGACGCATTACCACGAGCTTGCCCGGCTGGCCGAGACGTGCGAGGCGCTCTCGCTCCGCCATGTCCGCGCGCGGGAGTGGAAGGGCGAGCTGGTGCTGCTGCACGAGCTCGCCAGCGGCCCGGCCGACCGCAGCTATGGCCTCGCCGTGGCCCGGCTGGCAGGCGTGCCGGCTCCGGTCGTCGCCCGGGCCCGCACCGTGCTGGACAAGCTGGAGAAAGGCCGCGCCGAAACCGGCGGCCTGGCCGCCGGGCTGGGCGACCTGCCGCTCTTTGCCGCCGCCGCCACGCCCTCCGGCACAGGTCAGGGAACGGCGAGCGATCCCCTGCGCAATGAACTCGAGGCGCTCGACATCGACGCGCTGAGCCCGCGCGAGGCGCTGGATGTGCTCTATCGGCTGAAGCAGGTTGCGAGCGCCGACCGGACCCGGCCCTGAACCAGCAGGCCCGCTGGCGCGGCCGGCGGACGTCCGTTCCGGAAGGCGGGGCTGGAGCGGGTGAAGGGAATCGAACCCTCGTCGTAAGCTTGGGAAGCTTCTGCTCTACCATTGAGCTACACCCGCGCGGCCGGCCGCTGGCGGAGCAGGGCGCTTGCCTCAAGCTGCGGCGCGGGTCAAGCGGGCATCTGGCCCCGCAGGGGTGCAGCGGGTGCCGCACCGGTCCCCTGACCTGCCCGGGTCATCGCTCCTCACCCGGCAAACCTTGCGCCAGGCCGTTGCGCGGCTAGAGACGGGGCACGCAATGCAGGCAGGAGACACGCGAATGCGCCAGGTCGATCATTTCATCGTCGGGGGGGCGGGCGGCACCGCTTCGCGCAAGCACCGGATCTGGAACCCTTCGACCGGCGAGGTCCAGGCCGAGGTCGGCCTCGGCGACGCTTCGGTTCTCCAGCGCGCGGTCGACGCAGCGAAGAAGGTCCAGCCGGAATGGGCCGCCACCAACCCGCAGCGCCGCGCGCGGGTGATGTTCGAGTTCAAGCGCCTGGCCGAGGCGGAAAAGCAGGCGCTCGCCGAACTGCTCGCCAGCGAGCACGGCAAGGTGGTGGACGATGCGCACGGCGACATCCAGCGCGGGCTGGAGGTGATCGAGTACGCCTGCGGCATCCCCCAGGCGCTGAAGGGCGAGTACACCCATGGCGCGGGGCCGGGGATCGATGTCTATTCGATGCGCCTGCCGCTGGGCATCGGCGCGGGGATCACTCCGTTCAATTTTCCGGCGATGATTCCGATGTGGATGTTCGGCATGGCCTGCGCGGCGGGCAATGCCTTCATCCTCAAGCCCAGCGAGCGCGACCCCAGCGTGCCGGTGCGCCTCGCCGAACTGTTCATCGAAGCCGGCGCGCCCGAAGGCGTGCTGCAGGTGGTCCACGGCGACAAGGAGATGGTCGACGCGATCCTCGACCATCCGGACATTGCGGCGATCAGCTTCGTCGGGTCGAGCGACATCGCCCAGTACATCTATTCCCGCGGCACCGCGAACGCCAAGCGGGTGCAGGCGTTCGGCGGGGCCAAGAACCACGGCATCGTGATGCCCGATGCCGATCTCGACCAGGTGGTGAACGATCTGGCGGGCGCAGCCTTCGGCTCGGCCGGTGAACGCTGCATGGCGCTGCCGGTGGTCGTGCCGGTGGGCGAGGAGACGGCCGAGCGGCTGCGCGAGAAGCTGATCCCCGCGATCCACGCGCTGCGCGTTGGCGTATCGACCGACAAGGACGCGCACTACGGCCCGGTGGTGACACCGGAACACAAGGCGCGGGTGGAGCAGTGGATCACCACCGCCGAGGAAGAAGGCGGGGAGATCGTGATCGACGGGCGCGGCTTCACCCTGCAAGGTCACGAGAAGGGCTTCTTCGTCGGGCCTACGCTGATCGACCGGGTCACGCCGCAGATGACAAGCTACCAGGAGGAGATCTTCGGCCCCGTGCTCCAGATCGTGCGCGCGAGCGACTTCGAGCACGCGCTGCGCCTGCCGAGCGCGCACCAGTACGGCAACGGCGTCGCGATCTTTACCCGCAACGGGCACGCCGCGCGCGAGTTCGCGGCGCGGGTGAACGTGGGCATGGTCGGTATCAACGTGCCCATCCCGGTGCCGGTCGCCTACCACTCGTTCGGCGGGTGGAAACGTTCCGGCTTCGGCGACGTCGACCAGTACGGGATGGAGGGCCTCAGGTTCTGGACCAGGACCAAGAAAGTCACCCAGCGCTGGCCCGACGGGGGCGGGGATGGCTCCAATGCCTTCCTCATCCCGACCATGGGGTAAGGTGGAGGCCACCATCGCGGGGAAAGAACCGCGGCGGGAGCCGTTGCTCCGCGTGAAGGAGGAACCATGATGCGCAACCTGATGGCTGTCACTGCCCTTTTGCTCGCCGCCGCGTGCGGCGAGTCCGCCGACGAGGCGGCGAGCGATGCCGACGCCGTTCTGCCGGTCGAACCCGATGGCGGCGTCGACGACGGCGCGACGCTTCCGCCGGCACAGGCGACCGGCGCACCGACCATCCCCGCCGCGGTGCAGGGCCGCTGGGGCCTCACCCCGGCCGATTGCGCCTCTGCCGATGGCGCAGCCGAGGGCCTGCTCGTGATCGGTCCCGACCGGCTGAGCTTCTACGAATCGCGCGGAACGCTGCGCGACGTGAGCCAGGCCGACGAGCGCGGCATCCGCGCGGTCTATGCGTTCACCGGCGAAGGCATGGAATGGATGAGGGACATCGCGCTGAACCTCGAGGTAGGCGATGCGCGACTGGTCCGGCGCGAGTTCGGCGAAGGCGCCCCGCAAGAGCCGCTCACCTACACCCGCTGTCAGTAAGGAGCCAAGCCATGCGTACCCTGATGCGTTCCGGTATCTTGACCGTTGTCGCCGCGCCGCTCGCCGCCTGCGCCACGATTTCGCCACCTCCGGCAGCACCCGATGGCGCAGATACCGCCTGCGACGCCGGTGCGGCCGGAGCGTTCGTCGGCCAGAAGGCGTCCGAAGCGACCGCCGCGCTCATCCTGCGCGCCAGCGGTGCCCGCACCTTGCGCTGGGGCCCGCCGGATTCAGCGTGGACGATGGACTACCGGCCCGACCGGGTGAACGTGCGCTATGACCGGGCGATGACCATCCTCGACGTGACCTGCGGCTGATGGCCGGTTCGGCCGCGCGGCTGCGCGTCGCATTTCGACGATCGAGCAACCGGTGACGGGTGCCGCGCCGCTGCCACTTCCCCTGCCATCCCCGCGCCGCTAGAGCCGCAGCCATGACCGGACAGTTCCAGCTTACCGAAGACCAGCTCGCGATCCAGGAAATGGCGCAGCGGTTCACCGCCGACAACATCACCCCCTTCGCCGCCGGTTGGGACGAGCAGCACCACTTCCCGCGCGACGTGATCAAGCGCAGCGCCGAGCTTGGCTTCGGCGCGATCTACGTGTCCGAGGAATCGGGCGGGATCGGCCTTGGCCGGCTCGAGGCCGCGCTGATCATGGAGGCGATGGCCTATGGCTGCCCCGCGACCAGCGCCTTCATCTCGATCCACAACATGGCGGCGTGGATGATCGACGCGTTCGGCGGGGCGGACGTGAAGGCGCGCTACCTCCCGGACCTCGTCGGCATGGAGAAGATCGCCAGCTATGCCCTGACCGAACCGGGCAGCGGGTCAGACGCCGCCGCGCTCAAGACCAGCGCCCGGCTCGATGGCGACCACTATGTGCTGAACGGCACCAAGCAGTTCATCTCCGGCAGCGGTTTCAACGACGTCTACGTCACCATGGTTCGCACCGGCGAGCACAAGTCGAAAGGCATCACCTGCCTGGTGGTAGACAAGGACACCCCCGGCGTCAGCTTCGGCGCGCCCGAACGCAAGCTCGGCTGGAACGCCTCGCCCACCGCGCAGCTCATTTTCGAGGACGCGCGCGTGCCGGTGGCGAACCGCGTCGGCGATGAGGGCGAGGGGTTCCGCTTCGCGATGATGGGTCTCGATGGCGGGCGGCTCAACATCGGCGCCTGTTCGCTCGGCGGCGCTCAGCGGTGTCTCGACGAAGCGGTCAAATACACCAGGGAGCGCCAGCAGTTCGGCCAGCCGGTGGCCGATTTCCAGAACACCCAGTTCATGCTCGCCGACATGGCGACCGAGCTGGAGGCAGCCCGCGCGCTGCTCTACCTCGCCGCCGCCAAGGTGACTGACGGTGCGCCCGACAAGAGCCGCTTCTCCGCCATGGCCAAGCGGCTGGCAACCGACTCCGGAAGCAAGATCGTCAACGACGCGCTGCAACTGTTCGGCGGCTACGGCTACCTCAAGGACTATCCGATCGAGCGGTTCTGGCGCGATCTCAGGGTCCACTCGATCCTCGAAGGGACCAATCAGGTCATGCGGATGATCGTGGGGCGGGAGCTGCTGCGGCAATGATGAGGCGGACCCTTCGCGACTGCGCTTCAGCCGTTCGGCTTCAGCACCTCCTCCGGACGAACGGAGGTTGGGTGGCTGTTCCAGGAAAACCGTTCGTCCTGAGGAGATCGAAGCCGCAGGCTGAGATCGTCTCGAAGGACATGGCGAATGACTGACGAAATCATCATCCGCCGCGAAGGCTCTGCCGGCATTCTCTCGCTCAACCGGCCCAAGGCGCTCCACGCGCTGACGCTCGAGATGTGCCACGCGATGAGCGCGGCGCTGAGCGAGTGGGCGGGCGAGGATGCCGTGAAAGCGGTGATCCTCGACCATTCCGAGGGGCGCGGCTTCTGCGCCGGGGGCGACATCGCCTTCCTGCGCAACTCCGCGCTCAACGACGGCGGGGTCTCGGGCCGGAGGTTCTTCCACGACGAATACCAGCTGAACCACCAGATGTTCACTTACCCCAAGCCGATCGTGGCCTTCATGGACGGGATTACCATGGGCGGCGGCGTGGGGATCAGCCAGCCGGCGAAGTACCGCGTGGCAACCGAGAACACCCGCTTCGCCATGCCGGAGACGGGCATTGGCCTGTTTCCCGATGTCGGCGGCGGGTGGTATCTCTCGCGCCTGCCCGGGCGCCTGGGCCAGTTCCTCGCGCTGACCGGCGCGCGGCTGGACGGGGCGGAATGCCTGTGGGCGGGCCTTGCCACGCACTACCTGCCGCAAGAGGCGCTGGCTGAGGCGAAGGAGCGGATCGCTCACGGGCATGAACCGGGCGGGGTCCTCTCCTCGCTGGCCGTGACCCCGCCGCAGGCGCGGCTCGAAGGCAACGCCGCAGCGATCGCCAGGCATTTCGCGTCGGACCGCTACGAGGACATCCTCGCCAGCCTCGAACTCGACGATACGGAGTGGGCGGCGAAGGAGCTCGCCACGCTGCGCACCAAGAGCCCGCAGACCTGCAAGGTCGCGCTGCGCCAGCTGGCGCAGAGTGCGCAGCTGACCGACTTCGCCGACAATATGCGGATGGAGTACCGCATCGCTTTCCGCGTGCTGGTGCGTCCGGATTTCGCCGAAGGGGTGCGCGCGGTGATCGTCGACAAGGACAATGCGCCCGAGTGGAGCCCGGCGACGCCGGAAGGTGTGACCGACGACCTGCTCGACGCAATCTTTGCCCCGCTGCCCGAGGGCGAGGAGTGGGTGCCGCTCGGTTGATTAACCCAGCACCGTCATGCTGAACTTGTTTCAGCATCCATTTCGCCAATAGCGAAGTCGGTGCGGGCGGAGGAATGGACCCTGAAACGAGTTCAGGGTGACGAAGGAGAAATAGGCCGATGGCCAGTTACGAAACCATCACCGTCGAAACCGATGCACGGGGGCACAAGGGCGTCACCCTGTTGACGCTCAACCGCCCGCAGGCGCTGAACGCGCTCAACAGCCAGGTTCTGGCCGAACTGGTCGAGGCCTTCGCCGCCTATCAGGCGGACGGTTCGCAGCTCTGCGCGGTGCTGACCGGCAGCGGCGACAAGGCCTTCGCCGCCGGGGCGGACATCAAGGAAATGAGCGAGAAGGCCGCCGCCGATTTCTACCTCGACGATTTCTTCAGCCCCTGGACGAGCGAGATCGTGAAGAAGACCCGCAAGCCGTGGATCGCCGCGGTCAACGGCTTCGCGCTCGGCGGCGGGTGCGAACTTGCCATGATGGCCGATTTCATCATCGCCAGCGACAAGGCGAAGTTCGGCCAGCCCGAGATCAAGCTGGGCGTTGCGCCGGGCATGGGCGGCAGCCAGCGCCTGACCCGCGCGATCGGCAAGTCGAAGGCGATGGAAATGTGCCTCACCGGCCGGATGATGGCCGCCGAGGAAGCCGAGCGCAGCAACCTCGTCGCCCGCGTGGTGCCGCACGAGGAGCTGATCGCCGAAACGCTCAAGACCGCAGCGACGATCGCCGCCATGCCGCCGATGGCGGCGATTGCGAACAAGGAGATGGTCAACAGCGCGTTCGAGATGACCCTCGATCAGGGACTCGTGATGGAACGCCGGATCTTCCAGATCCTCACCGCCTCCGAGGACAAGGCGGAGGGCATGGCCGCCTTCATCGACAAGCGCGAAGGGCAGTGGAAGGGGCGCTAGACAGATAACCCTCTCCCCTTCAGGGGAGGGGGCTTCTTGGAGAGTAGCATGAAAATCGCCTTCATCGGTCTCGGCAACATGGGCGGCGGGATGGCCGCTAACCTGGTCAAGGCGGGGCACGAGGTGCGCGCGTTTGACCTCGCCGAAGCGGCGCTGTCCATCGCGCGCGAGAAGGGCTGTGCGAGCTTCACCGATCCCAGGCAAGCCGTGGCAGGCGTCGAGGCGGTCGTCTCGATGCTGCCCAACGGCGCGATCGTGAGGGCGGTCTACGAGAACGACGTGATCGGCCATGCCCCGGCCGGCGCGCTGCTGCTCGACTGCTCGACCATCGACGTCGCCACCGCGCGCGAGGTGATCGCGGCGGCGGACAGCGCTGGTTATGCCATGGTCGATGCGCCGGTCAGCGGCGGGATCGCAGCTGCGGCGGCGGGCACGCTGACCTTCATGGTTGGCGGGTCAGACGAGGCTTTCGCGCGCGCGCAGCCGATCCTCGAAGCAATGGGCAAGGCGGTGATCCATGCAGGGGCCGCGGGCAACGGACAGGCGGCCAAGATCTGCAACAACATGCTGCTCGCGATCCACATGATCGGCACCTGCGAGGCTTTCGCCATGGCCCAGAAGCTGGGACTGGACGCGCAGACGTTCTACGATATTTCCTCGGTTTCGAGCGGGCAGAACTGGTCGATGACCAGCTATTGCCCGGTCCCCGGCGTCGGGCCGACCTCGCCCGCGGACAACGACTACCGAGGCGGCTTCGCCGCCGCGCTGATGCTCAAGGACCTGAAGCTCGCGATGGAGGCGGCGCAAGCCTCGGGCGCGGCCACCCCGCTCGGTGACCACGCCCGCGCGATCTACGAGGCCTTCGCGGCGGAAAACGGCGCGCTCGACTTTTCGGCGGTGATCAGGACGCTCTGAAGCCTGGCGGCTGGCGGGTCAGCCGCTGCCGTTGCCCTGCCAGGTCAGCACCGGCTTGCGCGCGGCCAGCGTTTCATCGAGCCGGCGGCGCGGCGCGAACACCGGTGCCTGCTTGAGCGCGGCGTCGCCTGCCTTGGCGCGCTCGCCCACGTGGCGCAGCGCACCGATGAACTGGTCGAGCGCGGCCTTGCTCTCGGTCTCGGTCGGCTCGACCAGCATCGCCCCGTGGACCACCAGCGGGAAATAGACCGTCATCGGGTGATAGCCTTCGTCGATCAGACCCTTGGCAACGTCCAGCGTGGAGAAGCCTTCGGCAAGGTTGCTGTCACTGAACAGCGCCTCGTGCATGCACGGGCCGCTGGCGGCGAAAGGCGCGTCGAGCACATCTTCCAGGCTGCGCAGCACGTAATTGGCGTTGAGCACCGCGTCCTCGGCCACCTGCTTCAGCCCGTCGGCCCCGTGGCTGAGGATGTAGGTCAGCGCGCGGGTGAACATCCCCATCTGCCCGTGGAACGCGGTCATCCGCCCGAACGCCTGGAGCGGCGCCCCGAAGTGCTCTGTCTCGAACGCCTCGGCATCGCCCTCCTCTACCAGGTGAACCACGCCATCCTTCGTCCGGGCGGTGTAGGGCAGCGGCGCGAACGGGCTCAGCGCCTCGCTCAGCACCACCGGGCCGCTGCCCGGCCCGCCGCCGCCATGCGGGGTGGAGAAGGTCTTGTGCAGGTTGATATGCATGGCATCGACGCCAAGGTCGCCCGGGCGCACCTTGCCGACGATCGCGTTGAAGTTGGCCCCGTCGCAATAGACGAACCCGCCGGCGGCATGGACGGCATCGGCGATCTCGCGGAAATCGCGCTCGAACAGGCCGCAGGTGTTGGGATTGGTGATCATCACCGCCGCCACGTCCGGCCCCAGCCTGGCCTTGAGGGTGGCGACGTCGACCCGGCCATCGACGGTGGCGGGAATATCCTCCACCCGATATCCGGCGAAGGCGGCGGTGGCGGGATTGGTACCGTGCGCGCTTTCCGGCACCAGCACCACCTCGCGCGCGTCGCCGCGGGCCTCCAGCGCGGCGCGGATGCACAGGATGCCGCACAGCTCGCCGTGCGCGCCCGCCTTGGGGCTCATGGCGACGCCGTGCATCCCGGTCAGCGCGATCAGCCAGTGGGCAAGCTCGTTCATCACCTCCAGCGCGCCCTGCACGGTGGAGGCGGGCTGGAGCGGGTGGACGTCGGCGAAACCGGGCAGCCGCGCCATCTTCTCGTTGAGGCGCGGGTTGTGCTTCATCGTGCAGCTGCCGAGCGGGAACAGGCCCAGATCGATGGCATAGTTCTGCCGGCTGAGGCGGGTGTAGTGGCGCACCGTCTCCGGCTCGCTGAGGCCGACGAGGCCGATCGGCGCGGTCCGCTCCATTCCGCCAAGGCGGCTCGCGGCGGGCGGATCGAACGCAGGGAAGTCGACCCCGGTGGTTTCGCGGTGGCCGATCTCGAACAGCAGCGGCTCTTCCAGCAAGAGCGCGCGGTTGCCGGTCGAGGTGGCCGGCTGCGCTCCTCCGGCAGGGGTCATTTCAGGCTTCCAGCCCGATGCGTTGGGTGTCTTGGCGGGCGCGTTCATGCCAGAGCCTCCTGGAGCGCGGAGGCAAGGGCTTCGATGTCCTCCTCCGAGGTGGTTTCAGTGACCGCGACCAGCAGGCCGTCCTCCAGCGCGGAAATGCCGGGATAGAGCCGCCCGAGCGAGACGCCCGCGAGAATGCCCCGGTCGGCAAGCTGGCGAACAAGCACGCGCGCGTCGCGCCCGACCTTCAGCGTGAACTCGTTGAAGAAGGTGCGGTTGACCAGTGTCACTCCCGGCACCTGCGCCAGCCGGTCGGCCGCGCGGCAGGCCCGCGCGTGGTTGAGCGCGGAAAGCTGGCGCAGGCCCGCCTCGCCCAGCAGGGTCATGTGGACCGAGAAGGCAAGCGCGCAGAGGCCGGAATTGGTGCAGATGTTGCTCGTCGCCTTCTCGCGGCGAATGTGCTGCTCGCGGGTGGAGAGCGTCAGCACGAAACCGCGCTTGCCCTCGGCATCGACCGTTTCGCCGCACAGCCGGCCCGGCATCTGCCGGACGTGCCTGGGGTCGCGCACCGCGAACAGGCCAAGGTAGGGGCCGCCGAACTGCAGGCCCACCCCGATCGACTGGCCCTCGCCGACGACGATGTCCGCACCCAGCTCTCCGGGGCTCTTGATCGCGCCCAGCGCGACCGGTTCGGTGTTGACGGCGATCAGCAGCGCACCCTTCGCGTGCGCCGCTTCGGCGATTGCGGCAAGATCGGGAATGCGGCCGAGCACGTCGGGATACTGTACCACCACGCAGCTGGTCGCATCGTCGATCCGTGCGATCAGCCCCTGATTGTCAGGCTCTGCCTGCACGGTGGGGAGCGCATCGGCCACTTCGTCCTCGGTGAACCTGGCCATGGTGCGGACCACGGCCGCATAGTGCGGGTGGAGCGCGCCGGACAGGACCACGCGTTTGCGCCGGGTGATCCGCGCCGCCATCGAGATCGCCTCCCAGCAGGCGGTCGAGCCGTCGTACATCGAGGCGTTGGCGACCGCGCAGCCATAGAGCCGCGCGACCTGGGTCTGGAACTCGAACAGCATCTGCAGCGTGCCCTGCGCGATTTCCGGCTGGTAGGGCGTGTAGGCGGTCAGGAACTCGCCGCGCTGGATAATGTGGTCGACGCTGGCCGGCACGTGGTGGCGGTAGGCTCCGGCGCCGAGGAAGAACGGCACGCTGCCCGCCGCCACGTTCTTCGCCGCGAGCCGGCTCATGTGCCGCTCCACCGCCATCTCGCTGGCGTGGAGCGGCAGGCCGGCGATCGGCCCGTCGAGCCGCGCGGCTTCGGGCACGTCGACGAACAGGTCGTCGATGGTGGCAGCGCCAATGGTCGCCAGCATTGCGCTGCGGTCGGTATCGGTCAGGGGAAGGTAGCGCATTTCGATCCACTTTCGCGTGATCCCCCGCGAAGGCGGGGGCCTCGGTCGGACAAGGACTGCCCCGGCCATGAGGCCCCCGCCCTCGCGGGGGCTCAGGCGTTACAGGCTGTCGCAGAACGCCTTGTAGGCGGCTGCATCCATCAGCCCGTCGAGCTCGGCCTTGTCCGCCACGGTCATCTTGAAGAACCAGCCATCTTCCTCGGGGCTGGTGTTGACCAGCGCCGGATCGTCTTCCAGCGCGCTGTTGGCTTGCGTGACCTCGCCGCTGATCGGAGCATAGACGTCGCTCGCCGCCTTGACGCTCTCGACCACGGCAGCGTCCTTGCCCTTCTCCAGTGCGGTGCCGGCTGCCGGCAGATCGACAAACACGATGTCGCCCAGCTGCCCTTGCGCGTAATCGGTGATGCCGACAGTGGCGACATCACCCGCCACATCGATCCATTCGTGTTCATCGGTGAAATAACGGGCCATGGTCACTTGCTCCCTCGGTAATAGCGATGCGGAACGAACGGAGTGGGCACGACCTCCGCGGCAAGACGCCTGTTCCTCACTTCGATTTCCAGCGCGATGCCGGGCGCGGCGTTCCCGCTCCCGACATAGGCCATGGCGATCGGCTGGCCGAGCGTGGGCGAGAACCCGCCGCTCGTGACTGTCCCGACCTTGGTGTCGCCCGCGAACACTTCCGCGCCTTCGCGCGCGGGCAGGCGGCCTTCCAGCCTGAGGCCGACCCACTTGCGCTGCGTGCCCTCGGCGATCTCGCGGTTGATCCGTTCGGCCCCGGGATAGCCGCCTTCGGTCCGCCGGCGCTTGTTGATCCCGAACACGAGGCCCGCCTCGATCGGGGAGGTTTCGGGCGACAGATCATGCCCGTAGAGCGGCAGCCCCGCCTCCAGCCGCAGGCTGTCCCGCGCACCGAGGCCGATCGGCCTCACCTCGGGTTCTCCGCACAGCAGTGTCGCCAATTCCTCCGCTGCACCGGCGGCAAGCGAGATCTCGAACCCGTCTTCCCCGGTATAGCCTGCGCGGGCGATCGTCACGTCGTGCCCGGCGATGGTGAAGCGGCCGAACTTCATGAAGGTCAGCGCCTCCACCCCCGGCACATGGCGGGCGAGCGCGTCGGCCGCCCTGGGGCCCTGCAGCGCCAGCAGCGCGTGATCGTCCAGATGGTTGAGCGTGATCGCGTCCGGCAGCGCCTCGCGCAGGTGGCCGATATCGTCCCACTTGGTCGCACCATTGACGACGAGATGGAGCGCGTCGGGCCAGCGCGAGACCATCAGGTCGTCGAGCACCCCGCCCTCCTCGTCGAGCAGCAGCGAATAGCGCTGCTGTCCGGGCTTCAGCGTGGCAAGGTCGATCGGCAGCACCGCTTCGACCGCAGGGTCCAGGTCCGGCCCCGACAGCAGCAGCTGCCCCATGTGCGACACGTCGAACAGCCCGGCGCTGGTGCGGGTCCATTCATGCTCGGCGACAATTCCTTCATACTGGATCGGCATCCAGTATCCGGCGAACGGCACCATCCGGCCTCCACGCGCGCGGTGCCAGGCATCGAGCGGCAGGGTGCCGGTCTCAGGTTCTGCAATCTCGGTCTCGTCGCTCATCAACTATCCCGACAGCATGGCGCGCACCGGTGCGATGCGCGCGGTTCCATGCCCCCTCTGTCGGGAAACCTGAGAGACTGGCCCGGCGCGGCAGACGGCGCGGGGCTTACCCCTTCGGTGGCCCCTGCAAAGGCAGAGACGCTTTCCAGAGTGTCAGACAGGCGAGCGGTCCATTGGCCTGAGAGTTTCCGGGGCGGTTGCTCCTTCGGCGCCGCGCCCCTGCCGGGCAACGGGCTCTCCCGCTCGTCCGCCCGCGCGAAGAATCGCTTCCCGCGCAGAAGACCGCCCCGCCCTGCGCTATTGCCCGCAAGGCGTCAATCCATCTGCGCTTGCTGCCCGCAACATTCGCGTTGGCGCGGTCGCACCCTGCGGCTAAAGCCGCCCGCTGAGAACAGGGGCAGCCGTGAACCTTACCGAAGTCTACCTGATCGCGCTGCTGATCATCTTCACCGTGCCATGGCTGGTGTGGCGCGTGCTGCGGACCGACTACTGGGCCCCGCTGGTGGTGGTGCAGATCGTCGGCGGCATCCTGCTCGGCCCCGGCGTGCTTGGCGCAGTGTTTCCCGATTACTACGCGTTCGTCTTCCGGCCGGACGTGATCGTGGCGCTGAACGGCGTCGCATGGTGGGCGGTGATGCTGTTCGTGTGGATCGCCGGGATCGAACTGGACCTCAGCCAGGCGTGGAAGCACCGGCGCGAAACCGGGGTCACGGCGGGCCTGGCTCTGGCGGTGCCGCTGCTGGCGGGCACGCTGGCTGCGGCGGTGATCCTGCAATGGCCTGGCTGGCAGGGTCCGCAAGGGCAGCACTGGCAGGCGCTGCTGGGCATCGGCATGGCCTGCGCCGTGACCGCGCTGCCGATCCTGGTGCTGCTGATGGAGAAGCTGGATATCCTGCGCGGTCCGCTGGGGCAGCGCATCCTGCGCTATGCCAGTCTCGACGACATCGCCATCTGGGCCGTGCTGGCGCTGATCCTGCTCGATTGGGAACGGATCGGGCGGCAGGCGGTGTTTCTGGCCGGCTTTGCCCTGGCGGCGTTCGTGGTCCGCCGGCTCATGGCGCGCCTGTCGGAAGGCGACCGCTGGCCCGTGGGGCTGATCTGGCTGGCGCTGTGCGGCCTTGCAGGCGACTGGTCGGGCCTGCACTACATGGTCGGCGCGTTCCTCGCCGGCGTGGTGCTCGATGCCAGGTGGTTCGGGCACGAGGCAATGGACCGCTTTCGCAACGTCGTGCTCCTCACCATCATGCCGGTGTTCTTCCTTTCGACCGGCCTGCGCACCGAATGGCAGGGCGGGGGACTGGCGGTGTTCGGGGCGGCCGCGCTGCTGTTGGCGGCGGCCGTGGGCGGCAAGCTCGCCGGGGCACACCTGGCGGGGCGCATCCTGGGCTGGGGCCGCGGCGAGGCGAGCCTGATCGGCTGGCTGCTGCAGACCAAGGCGCTGATCATGATCATCTTTGCCAATATCCTGCTCGACAAGCAGGTCATCACCAGCACCGCCTTCACCGCGCTGCTGCTCATGGCGGTTGCCAGCACCATGCTGACCGTGCCGATGGTCACCCCCATCCTGAGGCGGCTCGCGTCGGGCGCATCGGGCACTGCGTCCGATCCCCGTTCTAACCCAGGCTAGCACCGGCCCGCCTGGTCACGGAATTCGCCCGTTTCGCCGCACCGCCGGGATACCCGCCCGCGCCCGCCCGCTGGACCGGCATCTGCCAGTCTAGACCGGAGAGCATCGATGGGCTTCAATCCTCTCACCGAGCGTGGCATCCCGCTCGAGCGCCAGCTGCGCAACTGGTCCGAACTCAACGTCGCGCCGTTCGACCCGCTCGACGTCCATCCCTACACCCGCTGCCGCGTGATCTTCATGAACGGGATCGAAGTCGAAGCGATCATGAACTCGCACCAGTTCGCCCGCCACACGGCCGACACTGGGATCAAGCAGAACCTCGCGCTCGTGCGCCGGGTGGAGCAGCAGCAGCAAAAGGCGATCAACTGGTTGCTTCCCGGGCGTCCCAGCCCGCTCGAGACCACCATCGGGTACGAGCAGGTGGCCGTCGACCTGACCGCCTGGCTTGCGCGGCAGGAGCCGGATCCGTACCTGCGCAAGGTCTACGAGTTCGCCCTGATCGAGGACTTCGACCACCTCTACCGCTACGCCAACCTGATGGACCTCATGGGCGAGGGGAAAAAGGCGCAGGACATCACCGGCGACCTCACGGAAATCCTGCCCGGCCGCCCGACCATCTTCCACCATCGCGATCCGCACGACACGCTGCGCCGCCCGATGACGCTGACCGCGGCGGACACGCAGTCGGTGATGAACGCGATCACCATCGTCGCGGCGGAACAGCAGACGATGAACTTCTACATGAACGTGGGCAACATCCCGGAAGACCCGCTCGCCCGGGCGCTCTACCTCGAGATCGCCCAGGTCGAGGAGGAGCACGTCACCCACTACGAATCGATCCTCGACCCGACCATGGGCTGGCTCACCAATCTGGTGCTGCACGAGTACAACGAATGCTGGCTCTACTGGTCGTGCCTCCAGACCGAGCCGGACAACCGCATCCGGCAGCTGTGGGAACTGCACCTGGCCATGGAGATCGAGCACCTGCGGATCGCCTGCCATATGCTGCGCGAAATCGACGGGATCGAGGCCGAGAGCTTCCTTCCAGCCGGCGGGATGCCGGAGCCGATGACGTTCGAGCCGAACAAGGAATATGTCCGCGATGTGCTCGCCCGCACCGCGCACTGGACGGCCTTCGATGCCCAGTTCGTGCCGGTTGACGACCTGCCGCCCGATCACCGGTTCTTCGACTACCAGCGCGCGGTCAATGCCGGCGGGGTGCCGAGCGAGCAGGTGATCGAGCGCCGCGCGGCGGACGCGGGCGGCGAGTACCGCTCCTCTACCGACGGGCCCCACCCGATTCCCTCGCTCGAGGAGGACGGGGAGCACGACGACTATGCCTATTGGCGCGCGACGGCGCGCGCGCGGGAGTATGCATGATGGGCGAGATCAAGGACACGATGAACAAGGCCATGGATGCCCTGGCGGGTACCGGCGGCAAGATGTCCGCCGCAATGACGACGGGTGCCGACGGCTTCGTGCAAAATGCGGCGATCGGCGATCTCTACGAAATCACCGCTGCGCGCATGGCGCTCGCCCGCGCTCGGAGCGCCGAGGTCCGCACCATGGCCGCCAACATGATCAAGGACCACACAACCAGCACCCATCACCTCATGGCCGCGCTCGAGATGCGTGAAACGCCCGAGCTGAGCCCGCTGCCAGCCGAGCCGGACGCGCGCCGGGCGACGATGCTCAAGCATCTGGACGAGGCGCAGGACGAGGCCTTCGACACCACCTACCTCGACCAGCAGGTGCTGGCTCACGAGGAAACGGTCAGTCTCATGCGCAGCTATGCCAGCGGTGGCGACAACGCGCAGCTGCGGTCCTATGCTGCGGGAACCTTGCCGGTCGTCGAGCGGCACCTGGCAAGGGTGAAGGAACTGCGCGGCCAGATCTGACCCTGCGGCTTCAGTCGAGGTTGGGCCTCAGCCAGCGCCCGGCCTGCTCGACGCTCACCCCGCGACGGCGGGCGTAGTCCTCCAGCTGATCCCGCCCGACGCGGGCGACGCCGAAATACTGGCTTTCCGGATGCCCGAAGTAGAAGCCGCTCACCGCCGCGGTGGGCCACATGGCGAAGCTCTCGGTGAGGGTCAGCCCGGCGTTGGCAGGTGCGTCGAGCAGGTCGAACAGGATCGGCTTGAGACTGTGATCGGGGCAGGCGGGATAGCCCGGGGCAGGGCGGATACCGCGATATTCCTCCCTGATCAGCGCTTCGTTGGTCAGTTGCTCGTTCGGAGCATAGCCCCACAGGTCGGTCCGCACGTGCTGGTGCAGCCGCTCGGCGAAGGCTTCGGCGAACCGGTCGGCCAGCGCCTTCAGCAGGATGTCGGAATAGTCGTCCTTGTCGGCGCGGAACGCGTCCGAATGCGCGTCGATCCCGTGGATGCCCACTGCAAAGCCGCCGATCCAGTCGCCCGCCGGGTCGATGAAATCAGCCAGACACATATTCGCCCGGTCGCGGCTCTTCTTGACCTGCTGGCGCAGGAACGGGAGCGTGACGTGGCGCTCCTCCTCGGGCAGATGCAGCGTCACGTCATCCCCGTCCCGGGCGCAGGGCCACAGGCCCGCCACGCCGCGCGCCGTCAGCCACCTTCCGGCGATGATCCGGTCGAGCATGGCATCGGCATCGGCCTTGAGCTGGCGCGCGGTCTCGCCCACCACTTCATCGGTCAGGATGGCCGGATAGGTGCCGTGCAGTTCCCAGGCGCGGAAGAACGGGGTCCAGTCGATACAGGCTCTCAGGTCGGCCAGATCCCAGTCGTCGAACACGTGCAGACCGGGCTTGAGCGGCGGCGGGGGCTTGTCGCTGAGATAGGCGTCGTAGAAGTTGGCGCGCGCCTCTTCCAGAGTGAGCAGGACGCTCTGCCCCTTGCCTTCGCGCGCGTCACGGACCTGCTGGTAATCGGCTGCGGTGCTGCCGACGAATGCGTCGCGCTGGGTATCGGACAGGAGCCGGCTGGCCACCCCCACCGCGCGGCTGGCATCGAGCACGTGGATGACCGGTCCGTCGTACGCCGGATCGATCTTCAGCGCGGTATGCACCTTGCTGGTGGTCGCCCCGCCGATCAGCAGCGGCATGGAGAACCCGGCGCGCTGCATCTCCTCCGCCACCGTCACCATCTCGTCGAGCGAGGGCGTGATGAGGCCCGAAAGGCCGATCATGTCAGCCTTGTGCTCGGTGGCAGCTTCGAGGATCTTCGGCCACGGCACCATCACGCCGAGGTCGATCACCTCGTAGCCGTTGCACTGCAGCACCACGCCGACGATGTTCTTGCCGATATCGTGGACGTCCCCCTTGACCGTGGCCATGACGATCCGGCCCTTGGACCTGTCGGCAAGGCCGCTGGCCTCCTTCTCCTGCTCGATGAAGGGGATCAGGTGGGCCACTGCCTTCTTCATCACCCGGGCGCTCTTGACCACCTGCGGCAGGAACATCTTTCCGCTGCCGAACAGGTCGCCGACGACGTTCATCCCGTCCATCAGCGGGCCTTCGATCACCTCGATCGGGCGGGCGAAGCGTTGGCGCGCTTCCTCCGTGTCCTCGACCACATGAGCGTCGATCCCCTTGACCAGCGCGTGCTCCAGCCGGCGAACGACGTCCCAGCCGCGCCACTCCTCGGCCTCCTTCTCCGCCGTAACGTCGGTGCCCTTGTAGCTTTCAGCAAGGTCGATCAGCCGCTCGGTGGAGTCCGGTCGGCGCATCAGGATCACGTCCTCGCACGCTTCGCGCAAGGTCGGGTCGATCTGGTCGTAGACGTCGAGCTGGCCGGCGTTGACGATCGCCATGTCGAGCCCGGCGGGAATGGCGTGGTAGAGGAACACCGAGTGCATCGCGCGGCGCACCGTCTCGTTGCCGCGGAAGCTGAACGACAGGTTGGAGAGGCCGCCGCTGGTTCGCGCATGGGGGCAGGCGGCCTTGATCTCGCGCACCGCCTCGATGAAGTCGAGACCATAGCGGTCATGCTCCTCGATCCCGGTAGCCACCGCGAACACGTTGGGATCGAAGATCACGTCTTCGGGCGGGAAGCCGATCCCGGTCAGCAGGCGGTAGGCGCGGGTGCAGATTTCCACCTTTCGCGCCTTCGTATCGGCCTGCCCGGCCTCGTCGAACGCCATCACCACCGCCGCCGCGCCATAGTCCATGCACAGCCGCGCCTGTGCCAGGAACGGCGCTTCGCCTTCCTTCAGGCTGATCGAGTTGACGATCGGCTTGCCCGAGACGCACTTGAGCCCTGCTTCGATCACTTCCCACCTGGAGCTGTCGATCATCACCGGCACCCGGGCGATGTCGGGTTCGGCGGCGATCAGCTTGAGGAACCGGGTCATCGCCTCGACCGCGTCGAGCAGGCCTTCGTCCATGTTGACGTCGATCACCTGTGCGCCGTTCTCGACCTGGTCGCGCGCGACCTCGACGGCGGCGGCGTAGTCGCCGGCCATGATCAGCCTCTTGAACCGGGCCGAGCCGGTCACGTTGGTCCGTTCGCCGATGTTGACGAACCGGGCGGAGGAGGGGGTGGTGGTCATAGCAGCGATCCTTCGAGACGGCCTTCTGCCTGCGGCGTCAGGCCTCCTCAGGACGAACGGTGTGTTGAAACTCAGCGCCCCACCCCCGTTCGTCCTGAGGAGCGAGGTCGCCTGTCCGGACGCCTCGATGGATCAAGCCGCCAGCGTGAACGGCTCCAGCCCGGCGAGCCGCATGGCGGGAGCAACCCGAGGCATCTGTCGCGGCGCGAGCCCGGCAACCGCGCGTGCCATCTCCGCGATGTGCGCCGGGGTCGATCCGCAGCAGCCGCCGAGCACGTTGACCTGGCCCGCCTCGGCCCACTCGCGCACCAGCGAGGCGGTCGTCTCCGGCTCCTCGTCGTAGGCTCCCAGCTCGTTGGGCAGCCCGGCGTTGGGATAGACCATGATCAGCGTGTCAGCGATTGCGCTAAGGGTCCGCACGTGCGGGCGCAGCTGCGCGGCGCCGAACGAGCAGTTGAGCCCCACCGTCAGCGGCCGGGCGTGGCGCACCGCGTGCCAGAACGCCTCGACCGTGTGCCCCGACAGGTTGCGGCCCGACAGGTCGGTCAGCGTCATCGACAGCATCAGCGGCACGTCGCGGCCCAGCTCGCGCTCGAGCCGCTTGACCGCCATGATCGCGGCCTTGCAGTTGAGCGTGTCGAACACGGTCTCCACCAGGATGAAGTCGGCCCCGCCCTCGACCAGCGCGGCCGCCTGTTCGTGGTAGACATCGACCAGGAAGTCCCAGTCGATCTCGCGGAAACCGGGATCGTTCACGTCGGGGCTGAGTGACAGGGTCTTGTTGGTCGGGCCGATCGAGCCGGCGACAAACCGGGGTCGGCCATCCCTTGCGGCGAACTCGTCCGCCACCCTGCGCGCGATGGCGGCGCTGACGACGTTGATCTCGCGCACCAGATGCTCTGCACCGTAATCGGCCTGGCTGATCCGGTTGGCGGAGAAGGTGTTGACCGAGGCGACATCCGCGCCGGCTGCGAAATAGGCGCGGTGGATGGCTTCGGGCACGTCGGGCCGCGTCAGGCCGAGAATGTCGTTGTTGCCCTTCTGGTCGTGCGACAGGCCCAGATTCCCGGCGAAATCCTCTGCACTCAGGCGCAGCGCCTGGATCTCGGTCCCGAAGCCGCCGTCGTTGATCAGGATCCGCTTAGCCGCCTCGGCCAGGAACGTCTCGCGCGGGGTCATTGGCCTTGTTCCTTCGGTCGCACGCCGAGCAGGTGGCAGATGGCGTAGGCCAGCTCGGCACGGTTGAGGGTGTAGAAGTGAAAGTCGCGCACGCCCCCGGCATAGAGACGGCGGCACAGTTCGGCGGCGACGGTCGCGGCGACCAGCTGGCGGGTGGCGGGTCGTTCGTCGAGCCCCTCGAACAGGCCGTCCATCCATTGCGGGATGGCCGCGCCGCACGCGCCGGCGAACTTGCGCGCCTGGGCGACATTGGTGACGGGCAGGATGCCCGGGAGGATCGGCGCGGTGATGCCTGCCGCTGCCGCCTGGTCGCGGAAGCGGAAGAAGGTTTCGGCGGAGAAAAAGAACTGGCTGATCGCCCGGCTGGCCCCGGCATCGAGCTTGCGCTTCAGGTTGTCGAGATCGGCCTGCGGGCAGTGGGCATCGGGATGGGTCTCGGGATAGGCCGCGACCGAGATGTCGAAATCGGCGATGTCCCTGAGCCCGGCAACCAGCTCGGCCGCGCTGGCATACCCGGCAGGATGGGGGATGAAGGGGGCACCGGGTTCGCCCGCATCGCCGCGCAGTGCGACGATGTGGCGCACGCCTGCCTGCCAGTATTGCTCGGCCACTTCGCGGATCTCCGCCTTCGAGGCGGCTACGCAGGTCAGGTGCGCGGCGGCCGTCACGCCGGTTTCGCGGATGATCCGGGCGACCGTCGCATGGGTCCGCTCGCGGGTTGATCCGCCTGCGCCGTAGGTGACGGAGACGAACTGCGGGCCGAGCGGGATCAGCTCGTGCAGCGCCGACCACAGCTGTTCCTCCATCCGCAATGTCTTCGGCGGGAAGAACTCGAACGACACCGCGATGTCACCGGAAAGCCCCGAGAACAGCGGGCTCTCGCGGGTGCCCACCGTCTCGCGCACCTGGTCGGGTGTGTAGTCCATCATGCCTCCACGCGCATGGCGGCAGGTGCCGGCCCGTCGCACCGTTCGCCCAGCCAGATCTTGACCACCAGTTCGCCGCCCCCGAGCGCATCGGGCGCTTGCGCCTTGAACCCGCACCCGCCCAGCAGCCCCGCCATCGCGCTGTCGGTGAAACCCAGCCTGGCGTGGGCATGGCGCTCACGCAGTTCCTCGCGGCTGTGCGCGGCAAAGTCGACGATCACGATCCGCCCGCCCGGCCGGATCACCCGCGCGGCTTCCGCGAGGGCGACCGCAGGGTCCGGCGCGAAGTGCAGCACCTGGTGCAGCAGGACCGTGTCGAACGTGCGCGCCGGAAACGGCAGTGCGGCAAAGTCGCCCTGGACCAGCTCGACCGCACCGGCCGGGAAACGCTGCAACTTGGCCCGCGCCACCCGCAGCATATCCAGGCTCTTGTCGAGAGCCACCAGGCGGTCCGCCGGTTCGGCGAACAGTTCCGCCATCCGGCCGGTGCCGGTGCCGATGTCGAGCACGTCGCCCAGCGGGGCCTGCGCCAGCACCTCGCGCAGTCGCGCCTCGACCAGGTCGTCGGGGCTGTGCAGCTGGCGCAGTTCGTCCCATTCCTCCGCGTGTCGCGCGAAGTAGGCCTCGGCGCTCTGTTCGCGCGCCGCCCGGATCGTGGCCAGGTGATGGCGGTCATCGGCACAGAGAGCGGCAAAGCCGGCGTCCTCTGCCTCTGCCGTGGCCAGCAATCGCGCGACCGCGTTGCCAACCGGGTCGCCGCATCCGTTGCCGATGGCGCTGCGCAGGAACACCCAGCTGCCCTCGCGGTGCCGCCTCGCCAGGCCGGCATCGCACAGGATGCCGACATGGCGCGAGACGCGCGGCTGGCTCTGGCCCAGCACCTGGGCCAGTTCCCCCACCGCCAGCTCCATCGCCGAGAGCAGCCGCATGATCCGCAGCCTCGTCGGGTCGGCCAGAGCCCTGATGATCGTCTCGATCCTCACGGGAGGGACATATAAAGATATTTTTATATGAGCAAGCAAGGTTGGCCTTTGAGCGCGCGAAGCGGCGGTTTCCGCCCGGCGCGGGATCGCGGCCGCCCGCAGTGCCGTTCCCGCCCTTGCTTTTGCCGCTGCGGCGGCCTAAATGCGCCGGTGTCTTCCGACATTGGAACGCCACCCAGCCCCTCCCGGACCTTTCCGGGGCGGCGATGGCCCTATCCCGGAAGCGAGCGAGACGAATCGAGGCAAGGGGTCAGCACATGGCCGAAGAAGGCAAGAGCAAGTCAACGCCGGCAGAGTTCCTGCGCCAGGTCCAGTCGGAAGGCCGCAAGGTCGTCTGGCCGACGCGCGAGGAGACCGTGCGCACCTCGATCTTCGTGTTCATCATGATGGTCGTGCTGTCGCTGTTCTTCCTCGGCGTCGATTCCGCTTTCGGCGCCGTGGTGCGCTGGCTGCTCTCGCTCGCCTGATCACAACCCTTTTCCGTACACGGGACACACCATGGCACGCTGGTACATCATCCACGCCTATTCGGGCTTCGAGAACAAGGTCCGCGATTCGATCCTGTCCGAGGCCGAACGGCTGGGCCTGTCGGAGGCGGTGGAGGACGTGCAGGTGCCGACCGAGACCGTGACCGAGCTCAAGCGCGGCAAGAAGGTCCAGGTCGAGCGCAAGTTCATGCCCGGCTATGTCCTGGCCAAGCTCAAGCTGACCGACGACGTCTACCACCTGGTCAAGAACACGCCCAAAGTGACCGGCTTCCTCGGCGCGGGCAACAAGCCGCAGCCGATTTCCGACCGCGAGGCGGCGCGCTATTTCGGCGGCGTGGAGGAGGCCAAGGCCGCTCCCAAGCGCGAGGTGCAGGTCGAGTACGACATCGGCGACCAGGTCAAGGTCAACGCCGGTCCCTTCGCCAGCTTCAACGGCCTCGTCGAGGAGCTCGATTTCGACAAGCAGCGGGTCAAGGTCAGCGTGTCGATCTTCGGCCGCGCCACCCCGGTCGAACTCGGCTTCGAGGAAGTCGAGCTGGTCAAGTAGGCAGGCCCGCCTGCGTCAGTGGGCGAGCAGCAACGGCACCCCGGCACCTGCCAGCATCTGCCGGGTGACGCCGCCGAACAGGGTCTCGCGCAACCGGCTGTGGCCATAGGCTCCCATGACCAGCAGGGTCGCGCCCGCGGCCTGCGCCCGGGCGCGGATCGTCTCCTCCACCCCCTCTGCGCCGACGGGCTCGACCCGGAGCGTGGCCGCGACGCCGTGACGCGCGAGGTAGTCGATCGCGGCCTGGTCCGCGATGCGGCCCTCATCCTCGCCGACCCGCAGGACCGTGACCGCCCGGCCCGGCAGCAGGGGCAGGGCCGCGCGCAGCGCCGCTGCCGCCTCGGCGCTCCCGTTCCATGCGACCAGGACCGGCCCGTCCAGATCGAGCGCGGGATGCGCCTCGGGCAAAGCCAGAACCGCCGTGCGCCCGGCCATGGCAAGATCGCCCGCGAGCGTGGGCGAGGCTTGCGCGCGGGCATCGCCGGCGGCGGGGATCGAGACGATCACGATGTCGGCCAGCGTGGCCGCCTCGGCAAGATCGTCGACAAGGTCGTCGCCGGTGCTCACGACCTCGCCATTAAGCCCGGCCCGGGCAAGCTCGGCCGACAGGCGCTCGGCGAGTTCGGAATCGTCGCGCCGGGCATCCTCCAGCACTTGCGCCGCGACATAGGCCCCGCCGAACGGGTCCATCGCGACGAAGCGCTGGAACGGGGTGTTGACCAGGATCGTCACGTGCCCGCCATGCCGCCGGGCCAGCGCCGCAGCGGCGGCCATCCGCCCTGCCATCCCCGGACCATGGTCCGCGTGCACCAGAATCGCCTTCATCGCCTCTCTCCTGCTGCGTGAGCTCCGCGAGTCTCGCACACGGCTGCGGCGTTTCCATGACCTCGATCAACCAGGCTCGCATCGGAGCATCGGGCGGGTTCAGCCTTTCGTCCCGGACCGTTCGACGAAGGCGCGGGCGAGAACATCGGTGAGTTGCGGCTGGTTGGCCCGTATCCTGGCCTCTGGTCCCGCGATCGAGACGACGAGCGGCCGTCCGTCAAGTTCGTGGTCGAGCACGCAGGCAAGCGCCGATGCTTCGGCGAAGACCCCGCCGTGAACGACCGCCACGCCCGATGATCGTACCTGGTTCGCGGCCTGGATGATCGTTTCGAACTCGGGCACACGCGGCAGGAGGCGCCGGTCTCTCTCCCACCGTGCCTGGATCTGCTGGTTCGTGAGCGACGCCAGATAGGCCAGTCCGACCGATGAATACCACAGCGGAAGGCGCTGCCCGATCTCTGCCACGAAAGAGATCGGGTTGCGGCTCTTCACCACCCGAACGATCTCCATCTCGTGATCGATCGGCCACGAAGCCGTGACGGTTTCGCCGCTTTCGTGCTGCAAGCCCTCCATCTGCTCGGCAAGCGGCTGCGGAAAGTGCGCCGGGTCGATCAGCCACGATCCCAGCTGCGCGAACTTCAGTGTGGGCAGGTAGGTGAGGGTGCGACGGTTCAGACTGACCATCGACAGCTCGGAAAGTTCCTTGAGCAGCGCCGCCACGCTGGAGCGGGGCGCATCGAGATGATGGGCGATCTCGGCTCCGGTCAGGCCTGTCTGGCGCTCCGCGAAGAGCTGGAACAGGGCGATGCACCGCGACACCGACTGACTGACTGACGCCATGAGCAAGAATCCATAAATGTAGAAGTCTGTGCGAATATCTAGATTGCGTTGACAAGTCAAAGGATCTGGCGGAGCCTTCCGGCGAGGAGGACAGGAATGCCGGAACTCGCCAGCCTGGGCGCGGAAAGAGCGGTGGCGATCTACCGCACGATGGTTCGCGTTGCGCTATGCGACCAGCGCATCCAGCAAGGGCTCGCGGCCGGCGACCTCCAGTTCCAGTACTATCCGGCAGGCGGGCAGGAGGCGATCGCGGCGACAATCATGGCGCTGCTCCGGCCGGACGATCTCGCCGTCACGACCTACAGGGTGATCCACGACATCGTGGCCAAGGGCACCCCGATGCGCGAAGTGATGGCCGAGATGTACGGCAAGGTGACGGGAACCTGCAAGGGCAAGGGCGGGCCCATGCATCTCACGGCGCCTGACAGCGGCCTCATGGTCACCACCGGGATTGTCGGGGCCGGGGCGCCGATCGCCGCCGGGCTCGCGCTGGCCGAAATGATGCAGTCCAAGGGGCAGGGCGCAGGCCGCGTAACCGTCTGCAGCTTCGGCGACGGGGCGGCGAATATCGGTGCGGTCCACGAGGCGCTGAACCTTGCCGCCGTCTGGCGGCTGCCGGTGGTGTTCGTCTGCCAGAACAATCTCTATGCCGAGTACACCAGCTTCGCCGAAAGCACCGCGTCCGAAAGCATCGCTGCACGTGCCTCCGGCTACGGTATGCCCGGTGAGCGGTGCGACGGGACCGATCCCGCGGCCATCCACGAAGTCGCGGTGCGCGCCATCGCCCGCGCCCGGGCCGGGGAGGGGCCGACCTTGCTGGAATGCGTCGCGCCCCGTCTGCAGGGCCACGCGTTCGGCTCGGACATCGCCCACATGGATCAGGACACGCTCGCCCGCGCGAAGGCGAACGCCCCCCTGGTGACGGTTCGCCAGCGCCTGATCGACGAGGGCCTCGCCACCGAGGCGCAGCTCGCGTCGATCGAATCCGAAGCCGCGGCCGAGGTCGATGATGCCCAGCAGTTCGCGGTCGACAGCGATCCGCCGGACCTGTCGGAACTCGACGCCGATGTCTTCGCCGACCGGGCCGACATCCCCTACAGCGAGCTGCCGCGCGACCGGGCCGAGACCCCTGCCACCGGTGCCGTGCGCCAGATGACCTTCGGCATGGCGGTGAACGAGGCCATGGCGATCGCGCTGGAACGCGATCCGTCCGTCTTTCTGCTGGGGGAGGACATCCACGATCCGGCCGGCGGGATCGTCAAGGCCACGGCCGGCCTGTCGAGCCGCTTCGGACTTGATCGGGTAAGGCCGACTCCGATCTCCGAACAGGCAATCGTCGGCGCGGCGATCGGCGCTTCGATGCGGGGCATGAAGCCAGTGGCCGAGATCATGGTCAACGACTTCGCCATGGTGGCGATGGACCAGATCGCCAACCATGCTGCCAAGCTGCGCTATATGTCCGGCGGCCGCACCACTGTCCCGCTCACGATCCGCTCGCTCACGGCGGGCAACGTCGGCAGCTTCGGGGCGCAGCACTCGCAATCGCTCGAGGCGTGGTTCGCCCACACGCCCGGGCTCAAGATCGTGGCACCATCGAACGCGCACGATGCCAAGGGGCTTCTGCTCGCCTGCATCGACGATCCCGACCCCTGCATCCAGATCGAGGCCATGCGCTGCTTCTTCGTGCCCGGCGACGTGCCCGAGGGCCACTACGTCGTGCCGCTGGGCAAGGCTGCGGTGAGACAGACAGGCGAGGACATCACGCTGGTGTCCTACAGCTGGGGTATGCAGGAGGTGCACGCCGCTGCCGCGCAACTGGCCGAGAGTGGGGCGAGCGTCGAGATCATCGACCTGCGGACCATCGTGCCGCTCGACTACGAGGCGCTCAGGGCGTCCGCGCACAAGACCGGGCGCGTGCTGATCGTGCACCCCGCTGTGGAGTTCGGCGGGTTCGGGGCGGAACTTGCCGCGCGGCTGCAACAGGATCTGTTCGGCACGCTCAAGGCGCCGGTCGGGCGCTACGGCGCGCCCTACACCTCGATCCCCTTCGCGCAGAACCTGGAAGCAGCCTACTTCCCCGATGCGGCCGGCGTGGTCGAGCGTGCCCGCGCTCTGCTGGAGTACCGCTGACGTGGCGCGGATGACGCTCAAGGTGCCCAAGGGCGCCGTGTCGATGCAGCACGGCACGATCGTCGAATGGTTTGTATCGGCGGGAGACACCGTGGCCGTCGGGCAGACGATCTACGCCATCGAGACCGAGAAGACCACGCTGGAGGTCGAGAGTCCGTTTGCGGGAACCATCACGCCGATCGCCGAAACCGGCCAGACATTGCCGATCGGTGCGCCGGTTGCCACCGTCGAGACATGAGGGGAACGAAGATGAACCGATCGCACTTGGTTTTCGCCGGGCTGCTGACCGCCAATGTCATGCCCGGCCTCGCGCTGGCCCAGGATCAGGCGCAGCAGCGAGAGCCATCGTCCGGAACGCAATCCTTCGGCGTGGAGGAGATCATCGTCACGGCCGAGCGCCGCAGCGACACGATCCAGGACACGCCGCTGTCGATCAGCGCCGTCACCGGAGACGATCTGGCCCGATCGAGCGTGTTCGACACCGAGTCGCTTGCCGCGACCGTGCCGGGGCTCGTGATCCAGCGCGACGTGGTCGGGAAGGTGGTGATCCGCGGGATCGGGACCGAGAACTTCACCGTCGGCGGCGACCCGGGCGTCGCGACCTACGTCGACGGGGCCTATATCGCGCGCTCGTCGTCTGGCATCTTCGACTTCTTCGATGTCGAGCGGGTGGAGGTCCTGCGGGGACCGCAGGGCACGCTGTACGGCCGCAACGCGACCGGCGGCGTAATCAACGTGATCTCCCGTGCGCCAAGCGACGAGCTGGAAGTGCGCGGGGCGCTGACCTACGGCAATTATGACACCGTCCGCGCCGAAGCGGCCATTTCGGGCCCGATCTCCGGCGGCGTTCGCGCGCGCCTCGCCGGGCTCTATTCCAAGCGGGACGGCTTCACCACGAACATCTTCCCCGGCGTGGATGCGCGCGGGCTGGACGAACTCGACACCAAGGACCTGTGGGCGCTGCGGGGCCGGCTCGACTTCGATCTGGGGGAGCGGGTCACTCTCGAGCTGATCGCCGACATCTATCGTGACGACTCCAACCCCCCGGCGTTCTGGTACACCGACGACACGCTGCCCTGGCAGTCGCCCTCATCGGTGTTCCCGCGCGGGCTGAGAACGATCAGCCAGGGTTACGAGACGGCGACCCCCGGTCTTCCCGATCTGGAAGTGGGTCAGGCCAACCGGCAGGACCAGCACGGTATCACCGGGCGGCTTACCTATGAGGGTGACGGTTTCACCGTCACTTCGGTCAGCGCCTGGCGCGATATCGAGTTCGACTGGATCAACGACGGCGATGGCCTGTCGGATTTCCTGGTCGTCTACTTTCAGCGCGACGAGTCGGAGCAGTTCAGCCAGGACCTCCAGATCGCCTCGAGCGGCGATGGTCCGTTCCAGTGGATCGTGGGGGCGAGCTACCTGACCGAACAGTCCGACGGGCTCTATGCCATTCCGCTGGGCCCGGCATTCGGCAACTCGACCATCGCCTACATCGGAACGAACGAGACCGAAGCGCTCGGAATCTTCGCCGAGGGTTCGTACACGTTCGGCGACGTCACGATCACTGCTGGCCTGCGCTATGCGGACGAGACCAAGGACGCGACCCTCAACTACCTGTTTCCGCTGATCGGGCTCGACCTCGACTACGACGAGTCGCTCGGTTTCGATGCGCTGACGCCCCGGTTCGTCGTCGAGTACCAGCCGCGCGACGATCTCAATTTCTACGCCTCGGTCACACGCGGGTTCAAGTCCGGCGGGTTCTCCCTGCTCGACAACCCCCTCAATGCCTTCGACGCGGAGAAGGTCTGGGCTTACGAAGCCGGCGTGAAATCCCAGTTTGCCGACGATCGGGTGCGGTTCAACCTCTCGGCCTTCCTCTATGACTATACCGATCAGCAGCTCAGCCAGGTCACGAACCTCGCCACTGTGACCAGCAACGCCGGCTCGTCCACGATCTGGGGCATAGAGAGCGAATTCGTGGTGATCCCGGCACCAGGCCTGCGGCTGGAAGGCAGCGTCGCCTACCTCAACACCCGGTTCGACGAGTTCTGCACCACCGACACGCGCAATCCCGCCTTGCCGCCTGATCCGGTCAACTGCACCTTCTCCGACGGGGCGGGGGGAACCTTCGTAACCGGCAATCTCGCCGGCAACGAGCTGCCCCGCGCACCGGACCTGACCGCCTTCGTTGCCGCGACCTACGAGACCGCGCTCGGCGACGAGCTGGAGGGGTTCATCAGAGGCGAATGGCAGTTCACGGGCGACCAGTTCTTCTCGGTCTTCAACCGCCCGACCATCGCCCAGCCGGGCTACCACCTGTTCAATGCCAGCGCCGGGATCAGTCCCGTCGACGGCGTCTGGAGCGTCCAGGTGTGGGGTCGCAATATCTTCGACGAGGAGTATTTCTCCAACCTGTTCGAATCCGGCGTGCTGGCAAACCTGGTCGTGCCGCAGGGCTTCGTCGCCCCGCCGGCGACCTATGGCATCACCGTCGGCTTCAACTTCTGAACGCAAGGGCAAGACATGGCCTATTCGCCTGCGGCCGACGGCACCCCGATCTACTATACCGACCGCGGCAGCGGCCCGCCGCTGGTCCTGCTGCACGGACTGATGCTGACGGCCGACGGGTTCTGGACCAGGAATCTCGATGCACTGGCGCAGCGATGCCGGGTCGTTGCGATCGACCACCGCAGCCATGGGCAGTCGGGCAAGCCGCTCGGCCCGCACTCGATCCGGCAGTGCGCCGAGGACCTTAAGGTCGTGCTGGATGCGCTCGAGCTCGATGGCTGTACGCTGGCGGGGGTGGCGTTCGGCGCGATGGTCATGCTCGAATATCGCCGCCTTTACGGCAATCATCGCCTGTCCAGGCTCGCGATCATCGAGGCGCAGGTGAGGCTCACCAATGCGCCGGGCTGGGATCACCCGACCTTCGGCGACTTCCCGGCCGAGGCCGCCAGCGGCTTCGTCGCGGCCTGCCGGCACAGCCGCGAACCGCTCACCGGGTTTCTGACCGGCGCGTTCGGCACGCCTCCGGAGCCGGGGGAGATGGCGCGGATGCAGGCGCAGGCCTGGCTGACCCCGACGGCGGCAGCAATCGAATACGTCGAGGACATGATCGCGGCCGACTATCGCGCGGACCTGGCGGACATCGATCTGCCGACGCTGCTGGTCTACGGGCGGATGAACAACGTGCCGATCCCCAGCGAGCTTGGCAGGTGGATCGCGGAGCAGGTGCCCGGCGCCCGGCTGGAGCGGTTCGAGGATGCGGGGCACTCGCCGTTCTACGAGCAGCCTGAGCGATTCAACGCCCTGCTGGCGGAGTTTGCCCATGGCTGATCCCGCCGGTGCCTATCTGGTCATCCGCTCGACCGCGCCGGACATCCGGTTCCGCGAGTTCCACGCCGCAGTGTCCGAGCGACACCCGGTCGCGGGGAGCGCCAGGCTTCACGAGATCGCGGTGCTCGAGCCGGGCAGCGTGCCTGCGCATACCCTGATCCTGCCGTTCGCCGACAAGGCGGCCGCGCGCGCAGCCTATGCCGAGATGCCCACCGGGATGCTCTCCCGGCCCGAAGCGCCGCTCGCGCTGCTGACCGGTGCCGTGCCTGCGGAAGGGTTTCCCGATCCGGCCATCCCCACCCGCGCCAACGTCCGGGCCGCGGCGGATGACATGGGCGGCGGCGCGCCCGTGCTGATGCTCATCGAAGGCACGGGCCGCGATCAGGACCGGATGGACCGGTACCGTGACATCCTACTCCCGATGATGTTCGATCTGGGCGCCTACTACACCGTCTTCGATCTCGGCGGCTCGGTCGAGGTGCTCTCCGGCAGCTGGAGCGAGGCTATCTTCGCGATCAGCCGCTGGCCCAGCCGCGCTGCGGCGGAGCGGTTCTGGATGAGCGAGCGGTATCAGCGCGAGGCCATCCCGCTGCGCATCGATATCGGGCGGTTTGAGGTGGCGCTGATCCCCGAAGCGGCCGGTTGAGGCGGGGGAAGGGGACCATGGGCCTCGGCGCGATCGACATCGTCATGAATCCCTTCACTCCGCAGGAAGTGGACCGAGGCCAGACCGGATACGACCGGAACTTCATGGAGCAGGTGCGAATGCCTGCCGAGATCCGCGGCGGTCTGTCGATAGAGCGGCACCTGGAGATGATGGACGAGGCGGGCGTCGATCACGCGCTGCTGATCGCGGTCCGCGCCGGCGACCCGCTGCGGAAGGGGTCGTTCGAGATCCCTTATGCCCAGGTCGCCGAGTATGTCAGCGCCTATCCAGCGCGGTTTTCCGGCCTTGCCGGGGTCGATCCCACCCGAGGCATGGCGCAGCTGCGCGAGCTGGAGTTCGCGGTAAGGGAACTGGGCTTCGTCGGAGCCCATTCCTATCCTCACTGGTTCGCTCTGCCGCCCGATGCGCCGCAATGGTACCCGATCTATGCCAAATGCTGCGAACTCGACATCCCGATCATGATGCAGGTGGGGCAGAACCTCATCTATCAGAAGGACGTTCGCCTGCCTTCAGTCGCACGGCCGATCCTGCTTGACCGGATCGCGATCGATTTTCCCGAGCTGAAGCTGATCGGCATCCACGTCGGCACACCCTGGGCGGACGAGATGATCGCCATGGCCTGGAAACATGCGAACGTGTTCATCGGCATCGACGCCTATGCTCCGCGGCACCTGCCCGCCGCACTGGTCCACTACATGAACACCTACGGCAGCCACAAAGTGCTGTTCGGCACCGACTGGCCGGTGATCGATCCCCGCCGCGGGCGCCGGGAAGTGGAAGCGCTGGGCCTGCGGCAAGAAAGCTTCGCCCGGATCATGCGCGACAACGCCCTGGCGGTGTTTCCCTCGCTTGCCGAGCGGATGGCGGGCTAGCGCGATGCACTCGCCCGGCTTTACCGGCCTCACCATCGGACGCGGCATCCGCTGCGCCGCCGCCGGCGCGCCGGACAAGATCGCGCTGGCCGATACAACCGGTGCCGCGCTGACCTATGCCGACCTCGTCCGGCGCATGGACGGGGTCGGCCGGATGGCGGCGGGGCAGGCGCTGGAGCCGGGCGACGTGGTCGCGCTGATTGCGCCGAACTGCATGGAGTACCCCGAGATTGTCGCGGGCTTGAGCGAGCATGGGATCATCGTCGCCACGCTCAACCCCCTGCTCGCGGCGGCCGAACTGGACACGATCTTCGCCGACTGCCGGCCTCGTATGGTCATTGCGGCCGAGAACCTCGAGCTGCCGCGCTCCGCGCCGGCGACGATCCGGCTGGGCGAGGAATACGAGGCCGCGATCGCTGGCCAAGGCGCGTCCATGCCTGCTGCCTGCGTCGCTGAAACACAAGCCTTTGCAATCGCCTACACCTCCGGCACGACCGGGCGGCCGAAGGGCGTCTTGCTGTCCCACCGCAGCCGCTGCCTGATGTTTGCGGCCATGGCGTCCGAATATATGTGTTTCGGCCGCGACGATCATTTTCTGGCGCTCGCGCCCATGTGCCACGGTGCCGGGCTCGCCTTTGCGCTGGCACCGATCTACAACGGCGGACGCTGCACGCTGGCCTATTCGGCGAGCCCTGCCAGCCTGCTGGACGCGCTCGACCGTTTCCGCCCCGACGGCATCTTCGTCGTGCCGACCCATCTTCACCGTCTGTTCTCGGCTGGCGAGGAACTGCGCGAGCGTTATCGGGGCCGTCACCGCCTGCGCACGATCATCTCCAACGCGGCGGCGCTTTCGCCCGCGCTCAAGCAGGCGGCGGTCAGCTATTTCGGAGAGGGCCTGCTGCACGAGACCTACGGCTCCACCGAGGCCGGCATCGTCACCAACATGAGGCCGGATGAGCTGCTGCACCGGCCGCGCAGCGTCGGGCGGGCGTTTTCCTGCATGGAGGTCGAACTGCGGCGCGAGGACGGCTCGATCGCCGGATCGGGCGAACCGGGCGAGCTGTTCTGTCGCGGCCCCTACAGCTTCAACGGCTATCTCGACCGGCCGGACGAAACGGCGTCCACGCTGGTGGACGGCTGGGTGACGGTGGGCGACATCGCCACCCGCGACGCGGACGGGTTCATCACCATAACCGATCGCAAGAAGGACATGATCGTTACCGGCGGAATGAACGTCTATCCACGCGAAGTCGAAATTGTCGTCGAAGCGCTCGCCGGCGTTGCCGAATGCGCCGTGGTGGGGCGCGCCGACAGCGAGTGGGGGGAGGCTCTCATGGCGTTCGTCGTGCGCGAGGCAGAGGGGTCGGCTACGGCCGAACAGGTACTGGACGCGTGCCGCGCTAGCCTGGCCCCCTACAAGGTCCCCAAGGCGGTCGTCTTCGTCGAGACGCTGCCGCGAAACGCCACCGGCAAGCTGCTCAAGAGTGCCCTTCGGCAGAGCCTCGTCAGCAACGCCTAGCTGTTACCGAGCGACTCTAGAACTTGTAGCCCACCTCGACCCCGACCAGCCGGCGCGCGCCTGGCGAGATGAACGACCCGCCGAACTCGATCGCCGGGATCGCTTCGGCGATGTACTTCCTGTCGAGCGCGTTCTCGGCGAAGACATGGGCGCTGAGGTTGCCGGCCTCGATCCCGAACCGGGCGTTGAGTATGCCGAAGGCATCGCGCCGGGCCACGTCATAGCGCGCGGTTCCGAACGAGGGCGGCAGGAAATTGACCTGCGAGATGGGGATCAGCCCGGTGAACAGGGTCGGGCGTTCCTGATCCTGGACGGAATGGAACCAGGTCGGTCCGGTGATGCGGTAATCGAGCCGGAACAGCAGATCGATACCCTCGCTGAGCGGTGCATCGATCTCGCTGCCGAGGTTGATCGTCCAGTCTGCGGTGTAGGGCGACTTGTTGCCGACGGTGTAGGGCCGCGAGCTGTTCGCCTTGATTTCGCTGTCAGTGACGTTGAACGCGCCGAACAGCTTCCAGCCGCGGGTGACTTCGGCGGAGAGGTTCAGCTCGGCACCTCTCACTTCGACCTCGTCGATGTTCGAAACCACGCGCAGCAGGCCGAAGCCGCCGACGAAGAACTCGAAGAACTGCATGTCATCGATCTGCGTGTAGTAGCCCGCAAGATCGAAAGTGACCGCTCCGCCGAGCGCATTGCCCTTGATCCCGACCTCGAAGGCGGAGCTCTTCTCCTTGCGGTAGCGGTCGGCGATGCTGACATCGGCGTCGATCGTTCCTGGCGTCACGCCATCGTTGAACGAGCTGTCGATGATCGCTTTCGACCCCTGGTTGTTGAACCCGCCCGATTTGAAGCCGATGCCCCAGTTGGCGTAGAGATTGAGGTTCTCGCTCGGGCGCCAGCTCAGGCTGAGCTTGGGCTGAAGCTGCTTGAATGTCTCCGATTGCGGCGTGAGCGGCCCGAACGCCTGCCCTGGATTGATCGGGCCGCCGGTGAACGGGTCGGTTGCATTGGGGACCAGCGAGCGGGTCGAACGGTCCTCGATATCGTAGCGCAGCGCCAGGCCGGCGCTGAACTGCGGGCTGACCTCGTAGTCGACAGAGCCGAAGGCGGCATAGACATCGGTCTTGAAGGCATCGGCCAGCAGGAGCGAGGTGGGGTTGGTCGTACCCGGCGCGTTGTAGAGGCCCGGAATGACGCCGTTGCCTGTATCGCCGCCGATGCTGACCCCGACTTCGCGGTCGATATTGAGATAGTAGAGGCCCAGCTGCCAGTCGAGCGGTCCCTCGCCGCTCGAGGCCAGGCGCACTTCGGCGCTCACGTCCTTCTGGTTGCGCATCTGGTACTGAGTGCCGTCGCAAGTGGTCGGACTGTAAGGCCCGAAGGTCGAGCCGGTCGCCGGCGCAAACAGGAACGGCACCGGGATCTGCCCGATCGCGCCAGGCGGGTTGACCGGGAACCCGGTGAGAGCAGCGGTCGAGGCGAAGCAGGCGTTGACCGTGGCCGCGCCGGCCGGATCGGCGGCGGCGATAAACCGGGCGAAGTCGGCCGATGTGCCGTCGGCGATCAGTGACTGCTGGACATCGGAATAGAGTGCCCAGGCGGTGAGCGTCACCCCGCTGCCGAACGCGTGCTCGATCTTGGCGGAAACGTCGAAACTGTCCTGCGCGTTTTCCGGGCGGATGTTGTTGTAGAAGTTGAACGGGTGGCGGTTCACGTCTTCGTAGAACGCGGGATTGAATGCAGCGAAGTTCGGCAGGTGGAACGCGGCATTGAACGCGATCGAGGCCCCGCGCAGTTCCGAATAGCGGGCCTTGACGTCGAGCTCGGTCGCCGCGCCCAGAGCGGCCACAACCCGGCCGTCGACCGCCCAGACCTCCTGATCGTCGACCGACCGCGAATCGGCCAGAAAGCTGTTGCGGAAAAACCCGTCGGTGGTGCGGTAGAAACCCGACAGGACGAAGCCCAGACCTTCGCCGAGCGGGCCGGCAACGTGCCCGCTCGCCTGCCAGGTGTTCTGTTCGGCGAACGATGCCTTGGCCGCGCCTTCGAACACCTCGCCGGGCTTCAGCGTCTGCAGCACGATCGCGCCCGCTGCCGCGTTGCGGCCATAGAGCGCGCCTTGCGGACCCTTCAGCACCTCGACCTGGCGCAGGGTGCCCTGAGGCTGGTTGAGCTGCGCGGTGTTGGTCTTGAGGATACCGTCGACGACGAGCGCGACCGAGCTTTCCGCGTCGCGCGCGCCGTTGATCCCGCGGATGTTGACTTGCGTGTCGCCGGCCTCGGCGGTCCCGGTGACGATGGTGACGCCGGGGGTAAGCTGCGCGAAATCGTCGGCGCTGGTGGCGCCCGTCCGCTCGATCGTGGTCGCGGTCAGCACCGAGACCGAAGCCGGGACATCCTGCAACGTTTCGCTCTGGCGGCGGGCGGTGACCACGATCTCGTCAGGCTCTTCGATGCCCGGGCGGTCCTGCGCCAGCGCGGGTGCGGCGGCGAATGGTGTGCAGATCGTGGCGGCAAGCAAGGCAGACTTGAACGTACGCATAACCCGAAACTCCCCGAACCCCCGTCCTGCGGGCAACTCCATCTTGCGACAGTCACGTTCTATTGTATACAAAAGGGTGAGGTCAAGGCAGGTAAGGAGAATCGATGTCGCGCGCTTCCGACAGGGCTTATGAACGGATCCGCGAGATGATCATCTCGGGCGAGCTGGCGCCCGGCCATGCGCTCGGCGAGGAGGCGCTCGCCCATGCCTGCGGCGTGTCCCGCACGCCGGTGCGCGACGCCCTGCGGCGGCTCGAGGCCGACATGCTGGTCAGCCGGAGCGAATCGCAGCGCAGCTTCGTGGCCGACTGGTCGCTCGACGAGATCGAGGACGTGTTCGACCTGCGCGCCATCCTGGAAGCGCGCGCAGCGCATCGTGCGGCGGAGCGCATGACCGACGGCGCGCTGGCCCGCCTGCGCGATTGCAACGCCCGCATCGGCCGCGCGATCGCGGTAACGCCGCCTGACATCGACACATTTCTCGAGCAGAACCGGGAGTTCCACGCGATCGTGCTGGAGCTGGCAGCGTCCCGGCGGCTGTCGCAGCTGCTCGGAACGCTGATCGAGCAGCCGGTCGTGTGGCGCACGGCGCACCAGTACGGCCATGGCGAGTTGCGGCGCTCGCACGGAGAGCACGAGGAGCTGCTGGCAGCCTTCGCCCGGCGCGATGCCGAATGGGCCGGTTCGATCATGGCGGGCCACATCCGCCGCGCGTTCCACGCCTACGCCGACGCGCACCGCGGCCTCGCTCCGCTGGAAACCACCAACGGACGCAAGCGCGCGTGACGACAGGAATGTATACAAAGACTATCGAGATGGTCGAAGTCAGCCCGCGCGACGGGTTGCAGAACGAGCGTGTCCCGGTGACCACCGGGCAGAAGCTTGCGCTGATCGAGCACGCCATCGCGGCCGGTGCGCGGCGGATCGAGGTGACGAGCTTCGTCAACCCGCGCGCCGTGCCGCAGATGGCCGATGCCGAGGCGGTATGCGCCGGCCTGCCCAGCCGCGAGGACGTGACCTACATCGGCCTGGTACTGAACCTGCGCGGGGCGGAGCGCGCAGTCGCGACCGGGCGGATCGACCAGCTTGGGGCAGTAGCGGTCGCGACGGACCGGTTCGCCATGGCCAACCAGGGGCAGACCAGCGACGGTTCCATCGAGGCTGCGCGCGCGATCATCGCCCGGGCCCGCGATTCCGGCCTCGGCGGCCAGGCGACGATCGCCGCCAGTTTCGGATGTCCGTTCGAAGGCGAAGTGGCGCCCGACCGGGTGCTGGCCATGGCCACCGCGATCGCCGAGGCGGGTGCGGTGGAAGTTGCGCTCGCCGACACGATCGGAGTGGCCGATCCGGCCCGTGTTGCCAGCCTGGTCGCCAGGGTGGCGGCAGCGATCGCACCGTTGCCGGTGCGTGTGCATTTCCACAACACCCGCGGAACCGGGCTGGCGAACGTCTGGGCGGCAATCGGGGCCGGAGCCCGGATCGTCGATGCGTCGATCGGCGGCCTGGGCGGCTGCCCGTTCGCACCGGGTGCGGCGGGCAACGTGGGAAGCGAGGATGTCGTCTACATGCTCGAGCGCGCCGGGATAGGCACCGGGCTGGACCTCGACCGCCTGATCGCCGCGAATCGCTGGCTCTCCGGTGTCATGAACAAGCCGCTGCCGGCAATGGTCGGCAGGGTTGGCGGCTTCCCCCGGACAGCCGATCATGGAAAGGAATTGACCTGATGCGTTACAGGCTGGGAGTCGATGTCGGGGGCACGTTCACGGACCTGCTGCTGTTCGACAACGAGACGGGCCGGTTCTGGCGGCACAAGACCCCTTCGACCCCGCACGACAGTTCGGAAGGCATCCTGAACGGGGTGATCGCCATCACCGGCGAGGCCGGCGTCCATCCGTCGCAGATCGAGTTCTTCCTGCACGGTACCACGGTAGCGACCAACGCGGTCCTGGAAGGCAAGGGCGCGCGCGTCGGCCTGGTCACGACCGAGGGCTTTCGCGACATCATGCAGATCGCGCGCAGCTTCGTGCCCGGGGGGCTCGCCGCATGGATCGTCTGGCCCAAGCCGCAGCCGCTCGCCGCGCTGGAGGATACCGTCACCGTGGCCGGCCGGATGGATGCCGACGGAAACGAAGTGCGCCCGCTCGACGAAGCGGAGAACCGGGCCAGGCTGACCGGGCTGAAGGATGCCGGCGTCGAAGCCGTCACCGTCAGCCTGATCAACGCCTACGTCAACGGTGCCCACGAGCGGCGCGTGGGCGAAATCGCCCGCGAGATCATGCCCGACGTACCCGTCTCGCTGAGCCACGAAGTGCTGCCCGAGATGCAGGAATACGAACGCACGCTCTCCACGGTCGCCAACGCCTCCGTCTGCCCGGTGGTCGGCAAGTACGTGTCGAACCTGCGCACCAAGCTCGATCAGGCGGGAGTGACGGCGAAACTCTCGCTGCTTCGCTCCGATGGCGGCCTGATGAGCAGCCAGAAGGCGGAAGAGCACCCGGTCAACATCCTGATGTCCGGCCCCGCCGGCGGAGTGACCGGCGCGCTGTGGGTGGCGAGGAACGCCGGCCTGAAGAACATCCTGACGCTCGACGTGGGCGGCACCTCGACCGACGTGGCGCTGATCGAGAACCTGGAGCCGCGCAGGGTGCGCACCACCGAGGTCGGGCACCTGTCGGTTCGCGCCTCCTCGCTCGACGTGAAGACCGTTGGCGCAGGCGGCGGCTCGATCGCCTATGTCCCTGAACTGACCGGCGCGCTGCGGGTCGGGCCGCAGTCGGCCGGCGCCGTTCCCGGCCCGGTCGCCTACGGCAAGGGCGGCGAACTGCCGACCGTTACCGATGCCAACCTCGTGCTGGGCTATCTGCCCGAGGACCTGCTCGGCGGATCGTTCAAGCTCGACCGCGAAGGGGCCAGGCGCGCCGTGCAGACGATCGCCGATGCGCTGGGCATTGCGCTGATGGATGCGGCGCGCGGGATCATCGATATCGTCAACGAGAACATGTTCGGCGCGCTGCGGATGATCTCCGTTCAGCAGGGCTACGACCCGCGCCATTTCGCGCTGATGGGCTTCGGCGGGGCGGGACCGCTGCACGTCAACGCGGTGGCCCGCCTGATGGGCAGCTGGCCGGCGGTCTCGCCCGTATCGCCTGGCGTGCTGTGCGCGCTGGGCGATGCGACCACGCGAATGCGGACGGAAACGGCGCGCAGCTTCAGCCGCCTCGCCAGCGACACGATGGTCGAGGACCTGATCGCCATTCTTGACCAGATGGCCGCCCAGACCCGAGCCGAACTGGCCAGCGACGGCATCCCCGAAGGCCGGATCACCAGCGAGTTCGAGGTCGACGTGCGTTACGCCGGGCAGGCGTTCGAAGTGCCACTGACGATCGACCAGGCCGTGCTGCGCGACAGGGGCATCGCTGGCCTGTTGGAACGGTTCGACGAGGAGCACCGCCGGCTGTTCACCTTCAACATGGACACCCCGCACGAGATCGTGAATCTGCGCGCGGTAGCGCTGGGCGAAGCGCCGCAGCTGCCGGCGGCGGAGCTGGCCAGAGGCACCGGCGATCCGTCGGCGGCAAAGATCCGCGATCATGTGCTGTGGATGCAGGGACGCGAGCAGGCTGCCGTCATCTACGATCGCGGTCGGCTGCGACAGGGTGATGTCATCCCTGGCCCGGCCATCGTCACCGAGATGGATTCGACCACCCTGATCGAGGCGGGCTGCGTCGGCACAGTCGATGCAGTCGGCAACATCCTGATCAACCCCGCCTGAGGAGCGCGCGCCATGCCCGCACAGATCATCCAGCAGAACACCACGCCGTTCGGCAAGGTTGCGCTTGACCCGGTCACGCTCGACATCATCGAGAATGCGCTGCGCAACGCGCGCGTCGAAATGGACGCGACGCTGGTCCGCACGGCCATGTCTCCCGGCATTCGCGAGCAGGGCGACGCCTTCCCGCTGATCGCGGACCCGGCCGGCAAGATGATCGTCGGCCAGTTCGGCAGCTTCATCGACGGATTCCTGCGCGCCTATGACGGAACAATCGAGGACGGGGACATGATCCTGCTGTCCGACCCCTATTCCTGCGAAGGCGCGATCAGCCATTCCAACGACTGGCTGGTGCTGCTGCCGGTGTACAAGCAGGGGCGGCTGCTCGCCTGGACCGCCATGTTCGGCCATCAGAGCGACATCGGCGGCAAGGTCGTCGGTTCCATGCCGATCGACGCGAGGTCGATCTTCGAGGAAGGCGTGCGCATTCCGCCGGTCAAGATCTGGCGCAAGGGCG
>ERZ1066121.78-NODE-78-length-88627-cov-220.291853_pt1 | contig 88627 bp, 75 predicted proteins | sample MGYA00382768_ERZ1066121 | MGnify/ENA primary metagenome ERZ1066121 (study PRJEB33369, sample SAMEA5778351) | biofilm metagenome | biome: Industrial cooling water; feature: Water cooling tower basin; material: Biofilm | place: United Arab Emirates | collected...
GCGTCGATGTCGAGCGCAGCCGCACCGGGCAGATCGTGCGCCGACGGCGTGCAATTCCACGATTCGCAAGCCGCAAAGCGTTGAGGCGGCTTCGCCGTCGTCAGAGTCGCAGCGTGAGCAGGGCGCGCAGTTCGGCCTTGCCCTCATCGTCGAGGTCAGCCTGGCTTTTCAGCCAGTCGAGGCGTTGTTCGACGGCCTGCTGCTTGAGTTTCCGGACGCAGCCGCGGAAGTCTTCTTGCATTCCGGACTCGTCTCCTGCCAGCGGCTGCGCGGCGAGCTTCTGCAGGGCATCGATCTGCGCGTGGTCCGCGTAGGACTCGAGCAAGGCACCCGTGCTGAGCCCTTGGCGGGTCGATGCGGTGCGGACGAGCTCGACGAACAGCGGAATTCCGGGTTGATCGAGGGTCTCGATCCAATCCAGGTGTTCGACCTCGCTGGCGAGCGAGGGGCGCGTCAGCAGCAGGCTGATCGCAGTGCGAACGAGGCTGCGTCGATGGTCGACGCCTGCAGGGCGCGGTGCGCTCAGCGCTGGCAGTTCGGCAAGGATGCGATCGCCTGCGCCGCAGGGGCGACGTCCCCCGCCGTGGCCGCGGTCGTGGCGGCCTCCGCGATCGAAAGGCGACGCGCCGTCGCCATACCGTCGCGGTCCGTAGCGGCCGGCATGCGGGAGCTGCGGAACGCTGACGAGATACCCGTCAGGCATCCTCCCCTGCGACAGCTCGAGCGCGTCGCGCTGGATCCGCGTGCCCAACTCCACGAGCTCGCGGGTGTAGTCGGCCAGCTTGGCGCTGGCGTGGAAGCCCACCTCGGTGCGCTGCACGAGCAGCGCCTGCATGCGGTCGCGGAATTCGCCGTCGGGGATGCGTTGGATGTAGGCCTTCGCGCGCTCGGCGAGTCGCGCCTTGCCGTCGGCGCTGCCGAGGTCGACATCGAGGCTGAGCTGGGCGAAAAAGAACTCGCTCAAGGGTTGTGCGCCCGCGAGTGCGGCGTCGAGTGCCGCCGCGCCCTGCGAGCGGACGACGGTGTCCGGGTCCTCGCCTTCGGGCAGGAAGAGGAAGAACGCCTGTCGACCGTCGGTCATGCGCGGCAGCACCGATTCGAGGGCCTTCCATGCGGCGCGTCGACCGGCGGCGTCGCCGTCGAAGCAGAAGTACACGTCGGCGGCGTTGCGGAACAGCAGTTCGGCGTGTTCCGGCGTCGTCGCCGTGCCGAGTGTCGCGACGGCGGTGGTGATGCCGAACTGCCACAGGGACACGACGTCCATGTAGCCCTCGACGACGATCAGCTTCGGCACCTTGCTGTGCGCCTGGCGCGCGTGCCACAGGCCGTAAAGCTCGCGCCCTTTGTGGAAGAGCACCGTCTCGGGCGAGTTGAGGTACTTCGGGCCGTCGTCCTTCTCGATGACGCGACCGCCGAACGCGATCACTCGCCCGCGCCGGTCGTGGATCGGGAACATCACGCGGGCGCGGAACTTGTCGTAGGTGCGGCCGCTGTCGTTCTTCGACAGCAGGCCGGCCTTGTCGAGCAGGTCGATGCGCCGTGCATCGCCCTTGCCGAGCGCGTCGATCAGGCCGCTCCATCCGTCGGGGGCCCAACCGATGCCGAATCTCTCGATCGTGGCGGCGTCGAGGCCGCGTTTGTCGAGGTAGCGCTTCGCGACGTCGCTGCCCGCCAGTTCGCGCTGGAAGTACTTCTGCGCGGCGTCGAGTGCGGCGTAAAGGTCTTGTCCTTCGCGCGGCGCCTCGCGGCCGCCGCCGGATTCGCGCGGGACTTCAAGGCCGAGGCGCTTGGCCAGTTCCTCCACCGCATCGACGAACTCGAGGCGGTCGTACTCCATCAGGAACTTGATGGCCGTGCCGTGCGCGCCGCAGCCGAAGCAGTGGTAGAACTGCTTCGTCGGACTGACGTAGAACGACGGCGTGCGCTCGTCGTGGAACGGGCAGCAGGCCGTGTACTCCTTGCCCTTGCGCTTCAGCGGGACGCGGGAGCCGATCAGCTCGGCGATGTCGACGCGAGCGAGCAGTCCATCGATGAAGCTGTCGGGGATGCGGCCGGCCATGGGGGAAGCTTACGGCCTTGGACCAGTGCGCAGTGGCTCAGTGCAGCGCATGGCGGGATTTCTTCGCGACCGGGTGCGGCGGTTCGCGATGAAGCGCGATGCGGCCACCGCGATCAGCCTGCGAGTGCCGCCTTCAAGCGCTGGGAAACGAGGCCCATGTCGGCCTTGCCGGCAAGCTTGGGCTTCAATACGCCCATCACCTTGCCCATCGCGGCGGGGCCGGTGCCCGCTCCGGCTTCCGCGATCGCGGCATGGATGGCGGCGTCGATCTCGGCCTCGGAGAGCTGGGCCGGCAGATAGGCCTGGATGATCGCCATCTCGGCCTTCTCGACCGCGGCGAGGTCGGCGCGGCCGGCGGCTTCGAACTGCGTGATCGAGTCCTTGCGCTGCTTGACCATCTTCTCGAGCACGGCCAGCACGGCGGCATCATCGAGCTCGATGCGCTCGTCGACTTCCTTCTGCTTCAGCGCGGCATTGATCAGCCGGATGGTGGCCAGGCGATCCTTCTCGCCGGCCTTCATCGCGGCCTTCATGTCGTCGGTGAGCTGTTGCTTGAGGGTCATGGAATTCTCCGGGGCTGGAAAAACAAAAAGCCGGCGACGCCAAGGGCGGGCCGGCTTCTTGCGGCGTGGCCGCGCTCAGTACAGGCGCTGGCGCTTGGTGACGTCGCGCGACGAGCGGCGCAGCTGGCGCTTCACGGCGGCAGCGGCCTTGCGCTTGCGCTCCTGCGTCGGCTTTTCGTAGAACTCGCGCTTGCGCGTCTCGGCGAGGACGCCGGCCTTCTCGCAGGTGCGCTTGAAACGACGGAGCGCGAACTCGAACGGCTCGTTCTCGCGGACTTTGACGTTGGGCATAGGGTTCTCGGTTCGGCTTGGATACCCGGTGCTCCGGGTGAGCCGCGTATGATACGCGGCCTTTCCGGGGCCGTGCAAGCGGGCTCCAGACCCTGTTCAGCACGGGCTTCCATGATCGTCCTCGGCCTCGAATCCTCCTGCGACGAAACCGGCGTGGCCGTCTACGACACGGCCCGCGGCCTGCGCGCGCACGCGCTGTACAGCCAGGTAGCCCTGCACGCCGAATACGGCGGCGTGGTGCCGGAGCTGGCCAGCCGCGACCACGTCCGCAAGCTGCTGCCGCTGGTTCGCCAGACCCTGGCCGAGGCCGACGTGAGCGTGGATGAGCTGGGCGGCGTGGCCTACACCGCTGGCCCCGGGCTGATCGGCGCCCTGCTCGTCGGTGCGGCCACCGGGCGGGCCTTGGCCTGGGCGCTGGACGTGCCGAGCGTGGGCGTCCATCACATGGAAGGGCACCTGCTCTCGCCGCTGCTGGAGCCGGGTGCGCCGCCGCCGCCTTTCGTCTGCCTATTGGTGTCGGGCGGGCACACGCAACTGGTGGCGGTGGAAGGCATCGGCCGCTATGCCCTGCTCGGAGAAACGCTGGACGACGCGGCGGGCGAAGCCTTCGACAAGACCGCCAAGATGCTCGGCTTGCCCTATCCGGGCGGCCCGCAGCTCGCTGCGCTGGCGCTGCAGGGGCGGGCGGCGGCCGAGGCCGAGGGGCGGCGTGGGAGCCGCTTCACGTTTGCCCGGCCCATGACCGACCGGCCGGGGCTTGATTTCAGCTTCAGCGGTCTGAAAACGCAGGTGCTGCTGGCGTGGAAGGCGTCGGACCAGCGCGAGGCGACGAAGGCCGACCTGGCGCTGGGCTTCGAGGATGCCGTCACCGAAACGCTGGCCATCAAGTGCGATCGCGCCCTGCGCGAGGCGGGCATGAAGGCCCTCGTCGTGGCGGGTGGCGTGGGCGCGAACCGGCAGCTGCGCGAGCGCCTCGCGGCCTTGGCGACGAAACGACGCGCGGCCGTGAGCTTCCCCCGCCTCGAGTTCTGCACCGACAACGGCGCGATGATCGCCTTCGCGGGAGCGACGCGGCTGGCCGCCGGGCAGCGTGATCTCGAGTTCCGCGTGCAGCCGCGCTGGGACATGGCCACGCTCGACGCTGTCGCGGCCTTGCCATCCCCGATGGCAGGCTGATCACCGACAGGCCCTTCAGGGGCGAGGGGACCGGACGGGTCGCCACGAGGATGGAGTTCGGATGGACAGGGTTTTCATCGAAGCGCTCGAGATCGAGTGCACGATCGGCATCTACGACTGGGAGCGGCGCATCAAGCAGCCCATCGTGCTCGACATCGAGATGGGCTTCGACAATCGCAAGCCGGCGGCGAGCGATGCGATCGAGGACACGCTCGACTACAAAGCCGTCAGCAAGCGCTTGATCCAGTTCGTCGGTGAGTCGGATTTCGGGCTCGTGGAGACGCTGGCGGAGCGCTGCGCCGGCATCATCACCGGCGAGTTCGGCGTGCCGTGGGTGCGTCTGAAGCTGTCGAAGCCCGGTGCGGTTCGCGGCGCGAAGGCGGTCGGCATCCTGATCGAGCGGACGCGGGACGAATGAGCGAGGCCCGACGGACCGCCGCGGCCTTCGTCGCACGCGGCGTCGACGGCGTCGACGGCGTTGCGGTGCGCGGCCCCGGCCTCGCGCTGCTGAGCCTCGGCAGCAACGAGTCGCCCGAGCACCATCTGCGTGCCGCGGTCGCCGAGCTGCGGGCGCGCTTCGGCGACATCGTGGTGTCGCCGGTCTATCGCACGCCCGCGGAGGGCTTCGAGGGCCCGGATTTCCTCAATTGCGCGGCGGCGCTCCGCTCGGACCTCGAGCCGCAGGCGCTCAATGAGTGGCTGCACGCGCTGGAAGACCGGCACGGCCGGCGTCGCGACGTGCCGCGCTTCTCGTCGCGCACGCTCGACGTCGACATCGTCTATTTCGATGCCGTGGTGATGCGCGGCGCCGGCAATCTCGAGCTGCCGCGGCCGGAGCTGAAGCACGCCTTCGTGCTGAAACCGCTGGCGGACATCGCGCCGGACTTCGTGGATCCGGTGCAGGGCCACACGTTGGCCGCGCTGTGGGCGGCGCATCGCGAAGCGGCGCAACCGCCCGCCGTCGAAGCGCTCGATCTCGGCTGAGACGCGGCGCCCACGCGGCGGCGGTGGGATGTGGGTGCCCGGGTGACGTCCGTCAGTGTCGTCGGCCTTGCGATTTGCGTGATACTGGCGTGAATCCCCTCGCCGGAGCCGCGCCATGTTCGAGAAGCTCGCCCGCAGCTGGACCCTCGTGAAAGCCAGCGCGTCCGTCCTGCGCTCCGACAAGGAGCTGTTGTGGTTTCCGGTGATCTCGTCGATCGCCGCGATGATCGTGGGCGCCACGTTCTTCATTCCGAGCCTGCTCGGCGGGCTGTTCGACGGCGGAGCGGGGCCGGTATCGATCGTCGTCGGTTTCCTGTTCTACCTCACGCAGTACACGGTGATCTTCTTTTTCAACAGCGCGCTGGTCGGCGCGGCCCTGATCCGTCTCGAAGGCGGCGACCCGACCGTCGCCGATGGCCTGCGCATCGCGCGCGAGCGCATCGTGCCGATCCTCGGCTATGCCGCGATCGCAGCCGTCGTCGGCCTGTTGATCAAAGCCCTGGAGGAACGCAGCGAATGGCTCGGCTCGCTGGTGGCGCGCCTGCTCGGCGCGGCGTGGACGGTGTCGACCTTCCTGGTGGTGCCCGTACTGGTCGTGCAGAACGTCGGGCCCATCGATGCGATCAAGGAAAGCTTCGGCCTGCTGCGCAGGAGCTGGGGCGAGAACCTGATCGGCAACGTCGGCATCGGCCTCGCGTTCGGGCTGCTGATCGCGGCGGTCGTCCTCGTCGGTGCCGGTGTCGTCGTCGCCGCTGCGCTGATGGCCGGCACTGCGGCGGCGCTCACCGTCGGCGCGCTGGTCGTGGTCACGGTGATCGCACTAGCGGTGACGCAGGCCGCGCTGGCCGGCATCTACCAGGCCGCGCTGTACCGCTACGCGGTGGATGGTCAAGCGCCGGCAGGCTTCGACGGCATGGCGCTGCAGGGCGCGTTCCGCCACAAGTGATCCGAAGCCCGCGCCGCCGCGTCGCAGGCGTCGTCAGAGGTTGAGCAGGCGCCCGCCGTCGACGGCAAGGATCTGCCCGGTCGTGTAGCGCGCGTCCTGCAGCAGCCAGCGCACCGCTTCTGCGATGTCGTCCGGCGAGCCGACGCGCTTGAGCGCCGTCTTCGCCAGCATCGCCTGCTTGGCCTCCTCGGATTTGCCGGATTCCGGCCACAGGATGGCGCCGGGCGACACGCCGTTGACGCGCACCTCGGGGCCGAGTTCGACGGCCAGCGACTTCACCAGCATCGCGTTGGCGGCTTTCGCCATCGAGTAGACCGTGTGCTTCGCCAGCGGACGCTCCCCGTAGACGTCCACGAGGTTGACGATGGCGCCGCCGCTCGCGCGCATGTGCGGGGCGGCGGCTTGGGCGAGAAAGAACGGGCCCTTCGCATTGCTGTCGAACAGGGCGTTCCAGTCGCCTTCGGTGGCCTGGCCGACGGGCGTCGGGTGGAAGGCCGAGGCGTTGTTGACCAGCGCGTCGAGGCGGCCGAAGCGCGCGATGGTGGCGTAGATAAGGGCCGGCAGGGTGTCAACGTCGCCAAGATCGGCCGTCACCACGAGGGTGCTTCCGGCGCGGCGCGATTCCAGCTCGGTCGCGAGTGCTGCCGCTTCGATCGGCGAGGCGCGATGGTGGAGCACGAGGTCGAAACCGCGCGCGTGCAGATGTCGCGCGATCGCCGCACCGACGCGCTTGGCGGCGCCGGTGACGAAGGCGACGGGAAGCGAATCGCTCATCGGGGGCAGTCCTCGGGAAGCTCGGTACGCATCATCGCCGCATTGAAGCTGCGGAAGGCGTCAAGGTGGCGGCCCGGTCGGTTGTCGACGGTGCGCATACCGCCGTCCTGCACATGGTCGAACAGCCAGACGCCGCGCAGCGTGGCTTCGCCGCGTTCGGCGGTGATGCGTAGGTCGAGGCGCTCGTCGGCCGGTTGGCTGTCGATGGCCAAGCAGGCGCGGCCGGCGTGATTCGCAGGAAGGGCGAGTTCGGCCGCTTCGCCGACGCCGACCGTGATGCGGAAGGTCGCGCCGTCGCGGCTTGCGGCATCCACACACACTTGATCGACGCGGGCGTCGCGATGCGGCAGGCGACCACGTTCGACGCCGAACGCCTGCGACAGCACCTGCCCGGTGCGCAGACGCAGCCACGGATCACGGTGCGGGGCGAGGTCGAGCGCGGCGTCGGCTGGCACGTCGCCGCGGGCGTCAGTCAGCGTCCAGCCTTCGAGCCCGTAGGCGAATGACGGGTTGTAGAGCGGGCTCTCGGCGTAGTCGCGTCCGGTCCAGAGGCCGACGCCAAGGACGCCGTGGTTCTTCAGTACGCAGACGGCACCGCGCAGGAAGGGGCTGATCTCGGCGTCGGGCAGCACCGCGTTGTGTTCGTGCCCGGGGGTGTTGTCGATCAGGTTGAACTGGTTGATGAAACCCGCACGGCCGCCGCTCCAGTCGCGCGCTTCCGCGAGCATGCCGTCGAGCAGGGCGAGGCTGTCCCGCGCGGCGAGTTTCTCGCCTTCATTCCTCGCCCCCCAATACGGCGCCCAGTAGAGCACCAGCGGGGCGTTGCCGACTTGGCGATACATCGCGCGATGGTCGATCCACTGCGATACCGACCGCGTGCCGTCTGCGGCCACCTGCCACAGCGGCTCCTTGTCGATGCGCACCTCGTAGCCGAGGTTGGGGATGCGCCGCTGCGCAGGCCTGTGCAGCTCGGCCATCATCAGCCAGTCCCAATAGCGATGGAACAGCAACGCGCTGCCGTCGTCCGATCGCGGCAGCGCAGCGCTTTCTGCGGGGCGCTCGTTCGTGGGCAGCGATGCGACGAAGCGCGCGTAGTCGCCGGCTGCGCCGGGTTCGATTACCCGCAGCCACTGGTCTTCCCAGCTCATGAACGACAGGGTGACGAGGCGTCGCCCTTCGATGCGTTCCGCGATCCGATCGACAAACGTGTGGAAAGCGTCGCGGGCGGAGGCCTCGTTCAGCAGCCGGTGCACGCGCTCCAGCGTCGGTGGGCTGTCCGGATGGAAACCCCATGCATAGCCGATGCGCAGCATCACCCGAAGGTCCTGACGTTCGGCCTCGTCGAGCAGGAAGGCAAGCCGCTCGAATGCGCGTTCGTCGAACCTGCAGCAGGGCGAGAACACCGGCTGGAAATCTGCCCAGCTGACGACGAGGATCACGGTGTCGAAGCCGTCCTCCCGCAGTACCGCGAACTGGCCGGCGACGTCCTCGCGTCGATACGCGTTGATCAGATTCTTCGCCCAGTGCTCGCCGAACCAGTGCGTGGCGCGGATCGGAGGCGCGGGCGTCGGCCATTCGCTGGACGCCGGGCCGTGAGACTCCGGCGTTGGCGGCGACAGCGGGTTAGGCGCCGCGGCCCGATCACAGGCGGCAAGAAGCAGAAGGGTGACGACGAGCAGCGGTATCCTTGGCATTCGATCCACGGCGAGCGGTCTTGATGAGTACGTTTGGCCTGCCCGAGCCGGGCAGCGCAGCGCGCGAGCATAGCGCGCGACTGGTCGAGTTCCTGAAAGCCGCGATCCGTCGTGAGAATGGGGCGATCCCGTTCGCGCGCTTCATGGAGCTGGCCCTGTACGCGCCGGGCTTGGGCTACTACAGCGCCGGCGCGATGAAATTCGGCGAAGCCGGCGACTTCATCACCTCGCCCGAGCTGGGCAGCGTGTTCGCGGAATGCGTGTGCGAGGCGGTGTCGCCGGTGCTGCGCGGGCTGCCGCATCCGGGCTTCCTCGAGCTGGGCGGCGGCAGCGGCGCGTTCGCGGCGGCATTCTTGAAGCACGCCGAGCGGCTGGGCGTGCTGCCCGAGCGCTACGCCATCCTCGAGCCGAGTGCGGATTTGCGGCAGCGTCAGCAGCAGCGGCTGCGGGAACAGTTGCCGCCGGCGGTGTTCGCGCGCTGCGACTGGCTCGATGGCCCGCCCGAGGGCGAATGGGCTGGCGTGCTGTTCGCCAACGAGGTGCTCGACGCGCTGCCGACCACGCGCTTCGCGATCCACGAGGGCGAGGTGTACGAGGAGTTCGTCAGCCTCGATTCGGACGGGAACTTCATGCGCGTCGACCAGCCAGCCGACGCGCTGGTGCGCGCGGCCGTGCGTCACGTCGAACGCACGCTGGGCGCGCCCCTGCCCGACGGCTATCGCAGCGAGCTGCTCCCGCAGCTGCCGTACTGGGTGCAGGCGATCGGCGGGCTTTTGAAACACGGCGCGATGCTGTTCGTCGACTACGGTTACCCGCGCCGCGAGTTCTATCGCGCCGAGCGCGACGACGGCACGCTGGTGTGCCACTACCGCCATCGCGCGCATGGCGATCCGTTCTTCCTGCCGGGCCTGCAGGACATCACCGCCTTCGTCGATTTCACCGCGCTGGCCGAGGCTGGCACGCACGCGGGTTTCGACTTCGCCGGTTACTGCAGCCAGTCGAGCTTCCTGATCGCGAATGGCCTGCCGCAGCGCATCGCCGAAGCCGAGGCGCTGGTCGACGATCGCGAGCGGCATCGCCGACTCAACGAGATCCGGAAGCTGACGCTGCCCGGGGAAATGGGCGAGCGCTTCCAGGTGATGGGCTTCACTCGCGACGTGGATCTGTCGGCGGCGTTCGCGTTCGGCGAATTGTCGAGGCGGCTGTGAGTTCCGTCGTCGACGGGCCGGCCCTGCGCTGGCGAAGCGCGTGGATCGCCGTGTGGACGCTGGGCCTCGCGCTGTGCGTCGCGCTGTCGCTGGGCCCGCCGACGCCGGACGCGGCGCCGCTGTTTCCGCATGCCGACAAGCTGAACCACGCGCTGGCCTACGGTGCGCTGGCGTGGTGGGCGATGGGCTGCTTTGCGACGACCGCCGGCCGACGCCGCGCCCTGCTCATGCTGCTCGTGTTCGGCGCGGCGATGGAGTGGGCACAGGGGGCGCTCACCGCTGATCGCCAGCGCGACGGGCTTGACCTCGTGGCGAACGCGGTCGGCGTCGGCGTGGGAACGATGCTGGGCCTGTGGGCGTCGCTGCCGCAGCGGCTGGAACGCGCGCTGCGACCGCGGTAGCGGGTGTCAGGGCTTGGACGTCGGGGGGGCGAGCGCCGCGCGGGCGCGAGCGATCGCGCCGATGCGGGCTTTCCTCAGCGCCTCGCCGAGCGCCGGGCCTTCGAGGCCTTCGCGCATCACGTGCTTCGCCTGCACGGTGAGCGCCGCGTCGCGGCAGGCGCGCAGCGCGCGGCCCTGCGGGTAGTCGGACTCCGCGTAACCGAGTCGACCGCGCTTGTCGGCTTCGCAGACGAGGGTCAGTTGATCGATGCGCGAGCCCTGGCGCAGGCCGCCGCAGCGCTCGATGAGTTCGTACACCGTCGCGTCGCGCAGCTCGTCGAAGCGGTGCACGTTGAGGTGCTCGCGGCAGGCGTCGGTGGCGAGCTGCGTTTCCGCGTTCGGCACCTTGAGTCGCGCGCAGAGTTCGGCCAGCGGCGTCAGTCCGGTGTGTTCATGCATCGGATGCTTCGGCAGCGCGTCGGCCGGCGTCAGCGCCTTGCCGAGGTCGTGCGTGAGCGCCGCGAAGCCGACGGCGGCATCGCCCGGCGCGATCCGCGCGGCCATGTCGACGACCATCTCGACGTGCACGCCGGTGTCGACCTCCGGGTGGTACTCGGCGCGCTGCGGCACGCCATACAGCGCGTCGACTTCGGGCAGCACGACGGCCAGTGCGCCGCAGGCGCGCAGGGTCTGCAGGAACGCGGAGGGCCGCGGCTCGGTGAGCGCGCGCTTGAGCTCCTGCCAGACGCGCTCGGGCACGAGGTGCGCGAGCTCGCCGGCCTCGACCATGCCGCGCATCAGCGCCAGCGTGTCGTCGTGCACGCGGAAGCCGAGCGGCGCGAAGCGCGCCATGAAGCGCGCCGCGCGCAGCACGCGCAGCGGGTCTTCGGCGAAGGCGGGGCTGCAGTGGCGCAGCACGCGCGCTTCGAGATCGCGCTGACCGCCGAGCGGATCGACCAGCGCGCCGTCGGCGCCCTGTGCGATGGCGTTGATGGTGAAGTCGCGGCGCGTCAGGTCGTCCTCAAGCGTCACCGAGGCATCGGCGTGGACGACGAAGCCGGTGTAGCCCTTGCCCGATTTGCGCTCGGTGCGGGCCAGCGCGTATTCCTCGCCCGTTTGCGGGTGCAGGAACACCGGGAAATCAGCGCCGACGGTCTTGAACCCCGCCGCGCGCATCGCCGCCGCATCGGTGCCGACGACCACCCAGTCGCGATCGCCGGGCGCGCGGCCCAGCAGGGCGTCGCGCACCGCGCCGCCGACGAGATAGACGCGGGAGTCAGCGGGCAGCGCCGCGATAGCGGTCATAGCGCGGCTGCTTCTCCGCCGGCGAACCGAGGATCGTCGCGAGCTGCTGGCCGATGCGCGTCGGCTCGATGCCGAGCTGGTGCAGGCCGTCGATGGCGCCGACGGAGTCGAGCTTCAGCGAGCGGTAGTTGTCCGACGAAAACGGCTTGCCGGGGACGAAATCGAAGACGAGGCCCTGCAGGCGGCCGAGTGCGTCCGGCAGCGGCACGACGACGCGCTTGAGTCCGAGCTGTTTCGCGGTCATGCGCACCAGCTCGCCGAGCGTGAACACCTCGGCGCCATAGAGCTCGTACACCTGCCCGACGGTGCTGCGCGAATGCAGCGCGCGGCGCATCGCTTCGACGACGTCGCCGACGTACACCGGCGCGAAGCGCGTGCCGGCCTTCGCCAGCGGCAGCGCCGGAGCGAGCTTCAGCAGCTCGGCGAAGCGGCAGAAGAAGCCGTCGCCAATCCCGAAGATCACCGAGGGCTGGAAGATCGTCCAGTCGAGGCCGCTCTGCTTCACCGCGGCCTCCGCTTCGCCGCGCGTCTTCAGGTAGAAGCTGTCGCCGCGGCCGGCGTTGAGCGAGCTCATCTGCAGCAGGCGGCGGACGCCGGCGAGCTGGCAGGCGGCGATGACGAGCTTGGTCAGCGCAACGTGCGCGCGATGGAACCCGCGGCCGTTGTCGCCGGATTCGTTGAGGATGCCGACGAGGTTGATGACGGCGTCGGCGCCGGCGAAGTTCGCCTTCAGCAGCTCGGGGTCGTACACGTCGCCGGTGACCACGCGCGTGCCCGGCGGCAGCAGGCGCACGAGATGCGCGTGCGGATTGCGCGACAGCACGGTGAGCTGGTGGCCTTCCTGCGCGAGGCGGGCGAGCAGCACGCGGCCGACGAAACCGGTGGCGCCGAGAATGGTGATCTTCATGATCGAACCTTCAGCGGGCGGTCGCCGGCGCTACGGCGGCGGCGACCGGTGCGGTGGGACAGGCGAACGCGCGCGGGCTGTCGCCGTCGCGGCCTTCGAGGCGGTCGGTCAGCGAGCGCGAACGGCCGTCGAGGCGCCAGTCGTAGATCACGCTGAAGGCCAGCACGCGCGGTACGTACTCGCGGGTTTCCTTGAACGGAATCGTCTCGATCCAGTAGTCGGCCGGCAGCGACGGGCGCGCGGCCATCCAGCGCTGCACCGAGCCCTGGCCGGCGTTGTACGCCGCGATGGCGCGATAGGCGAGGCCGCCGTTGTCGCCGATGCGCTGCGCGAGGTACGCGGTGCCGAGCGGCACGTTGACCTCGGGGCGGAACAGGCTGTCGGCGCCCTGCCACGGCAGGCCGAGGCGCCGCGACACGCCTTCCGCCGTCGACGGCAGCAGCTGCATCAGGCCGCGCGCGTTGGCCGGCGAGCGCGCATCGGGCATGAAGGCGCTCTCGGCGCGGGTGAGCGCGGCGACCAGCGAGGGTTCGAGGCCGTTCTTGCGCGACTCGCGACGGATCAGGTTCTCGTGGTGCAGCGGGAAGCGCAGCGTGTAGTACTGCAGCGCCTCCGGGTTCGCCGGCATGCCGAAGATGGCGCGGTCGTACCAGCGCGCCTGCAGCGCCTTCTGCACGGCGAGCACGCGACGGGAATCGTCCATGCCGGCGACGGCGGCCTGCCATTCCAGCGCGGCGAGCGCGGGACGCTTGATGCGGAACAGCTCGATCGCGCGGACCAGCGCGGCGTTGCGCTCGATGTCGCGACCAAGGCGCGCATCGTCGGACGGATCGCGCGGGCACAGCGCGTACGGCGTGCCGGCGCGGTCGGCGGCGAGGAAGCCGTGGAAGGTCGGGCTTTTCGCCGCGGCGGCGAACAGCGGCACGGCGGCGGCCGCATCGCCGAGATCCTCACGCAGGCGCCCCTCGAAGTACGCCCACTGCGCATTGGCGCGCAGCGCGGCCGGCATGCGTTCGATGGCCTTCAGCGCGGCGGCGCGATCGCCGCGCGCCAGCGCCTCGCGCACCGCCCAGCCGTGCAGCGCTTCGTCGAAGGCGGCGTCCGGCACGGCGGCCAGCCGACGCGCCGATTCCGCGCCGAAGTTCGCGGCCGTCCACAGCGCGATCGCGGCGCGAACGGCGCCGTGCTCGCGGCTGCTCGCCGGCAGCAGCGCGGCATTCGAGGCCAGCGCGCGCTCGGCCGCGCCGGCATCGCGGCGGGCAAGGCGCGACAGGCCCACCTCCGCCATGGCGCGGCTGCGCTCGTCTTTCGGCCACTGCGCGGCGCGGGCGTGCGGCGCGTCGATGAACGCCGCGTAGTCGCGGATCAGCGCGAGTTCCGCCTCGGGCAGGCTGCGCGCAGCGGCGCGCATCAAGCCGGTGTTGCCCGCGCGTGCGGCGAGCTCGATGCGCTGCCAGCGCAGCGCCGGCGTCAGTTCGCCGCGCTGGGCGAAGGCGGTGAACACCGGGTCGCAGGCGGCGGGCTGCGAATCGGCGCTGAGCCACAGGCCGGTGGCCGCTTGCACCCACGCCGCGTCCACGGCATTCGTCGCCAGCTTCGCCTGCAGCGCGAAGCACTGCAGCGTGACGTCGCCGCCGGGGCGGTCGTGGGCGAGGAAGTCGCTCCAGCGGCCTTCCGACGCGGCGCGGCGCAGCCAGGCCTGGCGCAGCCGCGTGGCCGCCGGCTGCGGGCCGAGGTCGTCGAGGATTTCGCCGAGCGCCTCGCTGCCGAGCTTGCCGACGTCGCGTTCGCGCACCATCACTTCGAGCCAGCCGGACAGCGGATGCGTCTGCAGGCGGGCGACGTCGGCGAGCGTGAGCTGACCGCGTTCGGCGGATTCGAAGGCGGCCTGCACCTCGCCGCGCCGCGCTGCGGCCGATTCGCCGTGGGCCGCGCTTGCCGCGACAATGCCGCCCAGAACGGCGATGGAGAGAAAGAGAATTCGCATGGTCGGCAGTGTAGCGGAGCGTCGTGATGCCTGAATTCGTGTGGCTGGCCTTTCCACTCCTCGGGCTCGTGGCCGGCGTACTCGCCGGCCTGCTCGGCATCGGCGGTGGGATCGTGCTGGTGGCCGCCCTGGTCGCGCTGCTGCCGATCTTCGGTGTGCCGGAGGCGAGCGTCATGCATGTCGCACTGGCGACGTCGCTGGCGTCGATCATCGTCACCGCGAGCGCGTCGGCGCGGGCGCATGCGACGCGCGGCAGCGTCCTGTGGCCGTCGGTGGCGTGGCTGGCTCCGGGGCTCGTGCTTGGTGGCATGGCCGGCAGCGTGTGGGCGATCGGCGTGGACGGTTCGACGCTCGCCGCGCTGGTCGGCGCGTTCTGCCTGCTGATGGCGCTGCGGATGGCGTGGCCGGCTCGCGCGGCGCGCGCCCGCGAGGCGCCGGGTGCGTCCGAAATCGCGTTCCAGCCCGTGCCACGCGGCGCGTGGCTGGGCCTGGCGGGCGGCGTAATCGGCGCGGTGTCGGCGGTGGTGGGCATCGGCGGCGGCAGCCTGACCGTGCCGCTGCTGGTGTCGCGCGGCGTGGCCACCGTGCGCGCGGTGGGGACATCGTCGGCGTGCGGCGTGGTGATCGCGCTGGCGAGTGCGGCGAGCTATGGGCTCGCGCCGATGCTGGGCGTCGCGGCGAGCACCACGTCGGGCGCCACCGCGAGCGCGCACGCGCTGCCCGCGGGCGTGATCGGCTTCGTCCACGTGCCCGCGGCACTCGGCATCGGCTTTGGCGCGTGGTTCGCCGCGCCCTACGGCGTGCGCCTTGCGCACCGGCTCAGCGGCGTGGCGCTGGCGCGGGTGTTCGCCGCCGCGCTGGCGGCTGTCGGCGTGGCGCTGCTGTGGCCGTGAGTCCGCCTCAGCTCGCCGCGCGCGTTGCGTCGGAAAGCGGCTCGAGCGTCACCGCCACGGCCATGTGGTCGGAACCCGCGGCAGGAATCGCGCGGTAGTCGCTGACGCGGAATCCCGCGGTGAACACGTGGTCGAGCGAGCGCGTCGGGCCCCAGCTCGGGAAGGTGGCGATGGTTTCCGGCGGCGGCATCAGCGCGGTGCGCCGGTACAGGCCTTCGAACTCGCGCGAGGTGGCCGGGCAGTTGAAGTCGCCCATCAGCGCGAGGCGTTTTTCATCGGCGAGCAGTTCACCGAGGAAGTCGAGCTGCTGGCGTCGCGACGCGACGCCGAGCGACAGGTGCGTGACCGCGAGCGTCCAGGCGCTGTCATCCTTGCCGAAGCGCGCCAGCATCACGCCGCGTCCGCCGAGCCGGCCGGGCAGCGCGTAGTCGAACACCGCGGTCGGCGTTTCGCGGGCGAGCAGGCCGTTGGCGCTGCTGGCGATGCGGCTGACGCGGCGGTTCGGCTGGTGGCTCCAGAACGGAAAGCCCCCGCGTTCGGCGAGGGCTTGGGTCTGGTTGGTGAAGCCGGAGCGCAGGCTTCCGGGGTCGCTTTCCTGCAGGCCGACGATGTCGAACGGCCGCGCCAGTTCTGCCAATGCGTCGAGGTTGCGCTGCTTGCCGTTCGGCAGCACGTGGCCCCAGCCCCGCACCACGTAATCGCGGTAGGCGCGGGTGCTGTGGCCGGCCTGGATGTTGGCGCTCAGCAGGCGCAGCGGCGTGGCTTCAGCGGGCCGGGGCGGGCTTCGGCGCGGCAGCCGGGGCAGCGGCGGGGCGAGCCGCGGCGGCCGGACGGGCCGCGCCAGCGGCGCGCTCCCGGGCGACGAGGTAGTCGACCGTGCGCAGCAGGCCTTCCCAGCCGCCCTCGCGCGTCGCGTTCAGCCGGTACTTGCCGGCGACGACGACGGTCGGCGTCGAGTTCGCGCCGGTGCGCTGCGCGAACTGCTTGGCGCGATTGACCTTCGAAGTGACGCCGAAGCTGTTCATCGTGTCGATCACCTTCTTGCGGTCGAGACCGAGGCTCGCGTACACGTCGGCGATCTCGTCGATGCTGCCGGTCGCGATCTTGCGATCGACGTGGAAGGCGCGGAAGAACGGCGTGTGCGTGCGCTCGGTCGCGCCGAGCGTTTCGGCGGCGTAGAAGCCGCGGGCGAGGTTGTCGATGGCGCCGCCGAAGGCCGCGTGCACGTACGTCACCCGGACGTCGGCCGGCGCCTTGGCCTTCCAGCGCTCGAAGTGCGGGTTGAAGTCGGCGCAGGCCGGGCAGTGGTAGCTGAACACTTCGGCGACTTCGATCTTGCCGGCCGGCCCGAAGGTGGCCTGCGCCGGCGTGATCACCTCGAAATCGACGCCCTGGCGCGGCGCGCCGGCGGCGGCCTGGGCGGCGACGTAGCCGGGGACAACGAAGGCGGCGATCAGGGCGAGCGAGCGGAGCATCGGGATTCCTCGGGTCGGAAATGGAAAGCCGGCGGAGGGCCGCCGGCTCGGGCTTTCGGAACGCGGTGCGGGCGGAAAGTTCCCGCCGTCGTTCAGCGCGCGGCGGTGGCGTCGGCCGGCGCGGCGTCGCGGACGTCGTGCAGGCCCTGCAGGAAGCTCGACAGCGAATCGATCTCTTCGTCGGTCAGGTTGCGGGCCACGGCGGCCATGATGGCGTTGGCGTTCGCGTCCTTGCCCCAGACCGCGCCGTCGCGGAACGCGCGCAGCTGCACGGCGGTGTACTGCGCGTGTTGGGCCTGCAGCGCCGGCCAGCTCGGGCCGGGCACGCCGGCGCCGGTCGGGCCATGGCAGGCCGCGCAGGACGGGATGCCGCGCGCCGGATCGCCGCTGCGGTACAGCTTCTGGCCCACTTCGTAGAACTTGCGGCCGGCGTTCGGGCCTTCGGCGATCAGCGACTCGTCGGCCACGCCGGGGCGCGGGACCTGCTTGGCGAAGTAGGCGCCGATGTCGCGCATGTCCTGCGAGGAAAGCGTGGCCGCGAAGCCGAGCATGATCGCGTTGTCGCGCTCGCCGCTCTTGTACAGCGCGAGCTGGCGGGCGATGTAGTGCTCGTGCTGGCCGGCGAGGTTCGGGTATTGCGGGTCCGCGGCGTTGCCGTCGGCGCCGTGGCAAGCCGCGCAGGACGCGGCCTTGGCCTCACCGGCGGTGGCGTCGCCGGGGCCGGCGGGGCCGTCGGCGGGCAGCTCGGTGGCGACCGCGACGGGGGCTTCCGGCGTCGCGGTGACGGCGGCGGCTTCGGTGGTCGCTTCGGTCGTCGCGGCGGTCGTCTCGGCCGGCGGCGCTTCAGCGGACTGGGCGATCGCGACGCTGGCCAAGGCGATCGCCGTTCCCATGGCGGCTCCAACGGCGAGGATGCGCTTCAGCGACATGCGGGCACTCCGGAATTCGAACGGTTACAGCGGACAGGGCCGGGCGGCGGGCCGCGGCAGGACGGTGGATTATCCCAGCCGGCTCGGCGGCGGGTCAACGAAGATGCGGGCGTGAAGGCACGGGCGCGCGGGAGCTCGGGCTTCCTGGGGCGGCGTCGAACCCCCACACTCTGCGGCCGAACGCAAAGGGCCGATCCATGGCGACGAACCACCTGCAGACCGCCGAATACCTGAAGGCGGCGCACCTGCCGAACCAGCTGCCGGACGACACCGGGCAGGAGGTGGCGTTCGCCGGGCGCTCGAATGCGGGGAAGTCCAGCGCGCTCAACGCGATCTGCCAGCGCAACGGCCTGGCGCGCACCTCGAAGACGCCCGGGCGCACCCAGCAGCTGGTGTATTTCCAGGTGCGCCCGGAGCGTTACCTCGTCGACCTGCCGGGCTACGGCTACGCCGAAGTGCCGCTGCACCTGCGCGAGCACTGGAAGGCCTTCATCGAAGGCTACTTCCAGACCCGGCAGTCGCTGACCGGCCTTGTCGTGGTGATGGACAGCCGGCATCCGCTGAAGGACTACGACAAGACCATGGTCGGCTTCGCCTTCACCCGCGGCTTGAACTGCCACGTTCTGCTGACCAAAGCCGACAAACTCTCGCGCAGCGACCAGGCGCAGACGCTCGCGAAAGTGCGCAAGGCGCTCGGCGGCGTGGCCTCGGCGCAGCTGTTCTCGTCGCCCGACAAAGTGGGCGTCGACGAAGCCCGCGCCGTGATCAGCGGCTGGCTGGGGCTCGCGAAGGCCGGGTGAGCACCGCCTTGCGGTCTTCACGCATCGCCCCCATCGTCGCGAAATCACACCAAAGGCTGCGCGAATGTCCGGACCGAGTGCGGAGAAGACCACGCCCATCGAGGGCCGCGCACAGCTCATCGAATACCTCGCATCGGGCAGCAAGCCGCCGGCCGACTGGCGCATCGGCACCGAGCACGAGAAGTTCGGCTTCCGCCACGAAGACCTGAAGCCGATTCCGTACGACGGCGAGCGCGGCATCCGCGCCGTGCTCGAGGGCATCGCCAAATTCGGCTGGGAGCGCGTCGAGGAGAACGGGCACCTGATCGCGCTGGTGCAGGACAAGGCGTCGGTGACGCTGGAGCCCGCCGGCCAGCTGGAACTCTCCGGTGCGCCGCTCGTCGACGTGCACGAGACCTGCCGCGAAACCGCGCAGCATCTGTACGAAGTGAAAGCCGCGGCCGACCCGCTGCGGCTCGGCTTCTTCGGCATGGGCTTCCAGCCGAAGTGGACGCGCGACGAGATGCCGTGGATGCCGAAAGGCCGCTACAAGATCATGCGCGAGTACATGCCGAAGGTCGGCTCGCTCGGCCTCGACATGATGACGCGCACCTGCACCATCCAGACCAATCTCGATTTCTCGAGCGAGGCGGACATGGTGAAGAAGTTCCGCGTCTCGCTGGCGCTGCAGCCGGTGGCCACGGCGCTGTTCGCCGATTCGCCGTTCACCGAAGGCCAGCCCAACGGCTTCATGAGCTTCCGAAGCAATGTGTGGACGGACACCGACGCCGACCGCACCGGCCTGCTTGATTTCGTGTTCGAGGACGGATTCTCGTTCGAGCGCTACGTCGATTACCTGCTCGACGTGCCGATGTACTTCGTCTACCGCGACGGCACGTACATCGACGCTTCGGGCAAGAGCTTCCGCGCCTTCATGGACGGGCGTCTGGATGTGCTTCCGGGCGAGCGGCCGTCGATCCGCGACTTCAGCGATCACTTGACCACCGCGTTTCCCGAAGTGCGGCTGAAGAAGTACCTCGAGATGCGCGGTGCCGACGGCGGCCCGTGGAACCGCATCTGCGCGCTGTCGGCCTACTGGGTGGGACTGCTCTACGACGACGCCGCTCTCGATGCCGCGTGGGATCTTGTGCGCGACTTCACGCTGGAAGAGCGCCACGCCCTGCGCGACGGCGTGCCGCGGCATGGCTTCAAGCTGCCGTTCCGCAGCGGCACGATGCGCGAGCTGGCGATCGAGTCGCTGAGGATCAGCGAGGCGGGATTGAAGCGTCGGGCGCGTTTGAATCGCTGCGGCGCGACGGAAGCCGTGTACCTCGAGCCGCTGATCGAGATGGCGTTGGCGAACCAGACGGCTGCGGAGAGGAAGCTCGAGCTCTTCCACGGCGAGTGGAAGGGTTCCGTGGAGCCGCTGTTCCGGGAGTTCGCGTACTGAGTGCACGAGGTCGCGCTCGCGTGGCCGCGCCGCGCGGCCTCGCGCATACTGCGCGGCCTGAAGACCCGCCGGAGCGCGCCATGTCGAACGTGTTCACCGACCAGGACGCCGAGTCCCTCGCGCAGATGCTGGAAAACCGCGCGATTCCCTTCGGCGGCATGAGCCTCGAGCAGCTCGACGGCTTTCTTTCCGGCGTGACGGTGTCGCCGGAAGCCATCGCGCAGAGCGACTGGATGCCGCGCGTCTGGGGCAAGGAGCCGCGCTGGGAAAACAACCGCGACCGTGACGAGCACTACGCGCCGATCCTGCACCTGAAGGCCGCCGTCGAGCGCCGCGTCAAGCTCGGCGAGGACGATTTCACCGATCAGGACATGCCCTTCATCTGGGTGCCGGAAGACGGCGAAGCGCCGCCCGCCGACGACATCCCGGTCGGCGCGGAGTGGGCCGATGGCTTTCTCGAAGCGGTGGGCTTCCACGAGGTCGAGTGGGGCGAGTGGGAGGCGAAGGACGAGTGGGTGACCGAAGCGCTGGATCTGATCCAGTCGCTGTCGGGCGGCGAAGACGTCGAGGAGCCGGGCCACGAAGGTCGTCTGGCGATTGTCGGTCAGCTGCCGTCGGTATTGGCCGACCTGTACGCCGGCGGGCTGGAGCGCAAGACGCCGAAGCAGCCGGTGCGCAAAGACGCCACGCCGGGCCGCAACGATCCGTGCGCGTGTGGCTCGGGCAAGAAGTACAAGGCCTGCCACGGCAAGCGCTGAGCGCGGCGCAGTAACGGAATAACGTTCGTTTCGTGTGATTTTGTCCGCGCGACGAACGGGCTAGCGTGCACGCGTTTACTCACGGAGCGACGCCATGCCCTGCACCACGCACGCCAACCATCCGCACGTCCACGGCCCCGGCTGCGGCCACACGGCCGTCAAACACGACGGCCACGTCGACTACCTGCACGACGGGCACCTGCACCATCTGCACGGCGACCACGTCGACGAGCACGTCATCGCCGTCGATGCGGCGAATCCAGCGGCCTGCACCTCGGGCCACGTCTGCGAGGGCCACGCTGCCGACCACGTGCACGGGCCCGGCTGCGGCCACGAGGCGGTGCCGCACGGCGACCACGTCGACTACCTCGTCGACGGCCACCTGCACCATCCCCATGGTGGCCACTGCGACCACCACGGGGTTCTGGCGCGCGCCTGAGCCTTACTGCAGGCCGCGGCGCTTCAGCAGGGCCTCGACTTCCGGGTCGCGGCCGGCGAACGCGCGGTAGCTCTCCATCGGCTCGCGGGTGTTGCCCACCGAGAACACCTCGCGACGCACCGCGTCGCCGTTCTCGCGCGTCAAGCCACCGCGCTGCTGCAGCACCTGATAGGCGTCAGCCGCCAGCACCTCGGCCCACAGGTAGGCGTAGTAGCCGGCCGAGTAGCCGCCGGCGAAGGTGTGCGCGAAGTACGGGCTCTTGTAGCGCGGCGGGATGGCGTTGAGCGCCAGGCCGTGGCGCGCCAGCGAGGCCTGTTCGAAGGCTTCGACGTCGGTCGGGATCTCATCGGCCTTCAGCGTGTGCCAGTCGAGGTCGAGCAGCGCCGAGGCGATGTATTCGGCCGAATCGAAGCCCTGGTTGAAGTCGCCGGCGTCGATCACCTTCTGCATCAGCTCGGCGGGAATCGGCTCGCCGGTCTGGTGGTGCTTGGCATAGTTGGCCAGCACCTTCGGGTCGAGCGCGATGTCCTCGAGGAACTGCGACGGGAACTCGACGTAGTCGCGCGATACCGCGGTGCCCGACAGGCTCGGGTACTTGGTGTTGGCGAACAGGCCGTGCAGCGCGTGGCCGACTTCGTGCAGCAGGGTGGTGACTTCGCCGAAGGACAGCAGCGTGGGCTGGCCGTCCGCGCCCTTGGTGATGTTCATGACGTTGACGACCACCGGCTTCTGGCCGAGCAGCGTGCTCTGCGCGACGTAGCTGCCCATCCACGCGCCGCCGCGCTTGCTCGGGCGGGCGAAGTAGTCGGCGTAGAACAGGCCGATCGAGCTGCCGTCGGCGTCGAACACCTCGTATGCCTTGACGTCCGGGTGGTAGACCGGCAGGTCGGGGCGCGGCTTGAAGGTGACGCCGAACAGCTGGTTCATCGAGTAGCCCATCGCGTCGTTGAACACGCGGTCGAGCTCGAAGTACGGCGCGACTTCGGCGGCGTCCAGCGCGTAGCGCTCGGCGCGGACCTTCTCGGCGTAGAACTCCCAGTCCCACGGCTGCACCGGGCCGTCGACGCCGTCGGCGGCCATCACCTTGGCGATCTCGGCTTCTTCGGCCTTGGCGTTGGCCACGACCTTCGGCACGAGGTCGGTCAGGATCTTGTAGGCCGCGTCCGGCGTCTTCGCCATCTGGTCGTCGAGCACGTAGGCCGCCCAGTTCGGGAAGCCGAGCAGCGCGGCCTTCTCGGCGCGCAGCTTGGCCAGCTCGAGCACCAGCGGGCGGGTGTCGTTCTCGGCCTGCGCGCCGCGCTCGGCCGAAGCGCGCCACACGCGCTCGCGCAGGGCGCGGTCCTCGAGGCTGACCAGCGCCGGCTGGCGCGTGGTGTTCTGCAGGGTGATGACCCACTTGCCCTCGAGCTTGCGGGCCTTGGCGGCTTCCGCGGCGGCGGCGATGTCGCCCTCGGAGAAGCCCTCCAGCGCCTCGGCGCTGTCGACGACGACGGCGTTGGCATTGGTGGCGGCGAGCAGCTTGTTGCTGAACTCGGTGGTCAGGCTGCTTTCGCGGGCGTTGATCTCGCGCAGGCGGGCCTTGCCGGCGTCATCGAGCTGGGCGCCGGCGCGGACGAAGGCCTTGTACGAGCGCTCGAGCAGGCGGGCCGATTCGGCGTCGAGGCCCAGCGTGTCGCGGGCGTCATAGACGGCTTTGACGCGGGCGAACAGCGGGCCGTCGAGGTAGATGCTGTCCTCGTGCGCGGCAAGCTTGGGCGCCATCTCGACCTGCACGGCCTGGATGGTCTCGTTGGTGTGGGCTGAGGCAAGGCCGAAGAACACGGCCGCCACGCGCTGCAGCACGGCGCCGCTCTTTTCCATCGCGACGATGGTGTTCTCGAAGGTCGGGGCGTCGGCCGAATCGGCGATCGCGCGGATCTCGGCGGCGTGCTGCTTCATGCCTTCTTCGAAGGCCGGCGCGTAGTGCTCGTCCTTGATCGCGGCGAAGTCCGGGGCGAGGTACTGCAGCGCACTCGGCTGAAAGAACGGGTTGGCGGCGTTGACCGCGGCCTCGGCCGGCGCGGCCCCGGCCGCCGGCGTTTCGGCCGGCTTGTTGCAGGCGGTGGCGGCGAGGGCGAGGACGATGGCGGTCATCAGGGCGAGGCGGGCAGGCGCGGAGCGGGTTTTCACGGAGGCGGCTCGAGGCAGCGGAAAGAGGCCGCGAGGATAGCGACGGGGGGTGGCGGGGGTGTAGGCCGATGGTCATGGGCGTCGGCGCTGGGGCGGCGTCGGGCGCCGTGCACACGTATTCACGTGCGCGCCGGCCGTCTTCACCCGGTAGATTCGAGGCATGAAAACGCCTGAACCAAACCCAGCCGCGCGCCGCGCTCCGTCCGCGCCGCGCCTGCGCGACGTGGAGTTTCCGCCCACCGACGACCGCCTGCGCGAGGACGTCGGCCGGCTGGGCGCGCTGGTCGGCGAGATCCTCGCCGAGCAGGGCGGCGGCGGGTTCCTCGAGCGCGTGGAACGCGTGCGCCGTGCCGCCATCCAGCGCCGCGAAGCCGGCGCTCCGCTGGCCGACCTGCAGGCGGAGCTGAGCGCGCTGCCGCCCGATGAGCACGCCCAGCTCGTGCGGGCCTTCGCGCTGTACTTCTCGGCCGTGAACCTGGCCGAGCGCGTGCATCGCATCCGCCGCCGGCGCGACTACCAGCGCGAGCGGCGCGGCGGCGCGCAGCCCGGCGGCCTGCTCGACGCGCTGCAGCGGCTGAAGGCCGAGGGCATCGGCATGGACGAGGTGCTGGCCCTGCTGCCCGGCCTGCGCATCGAGCCTGTGCTCACCGCGCATCCCACCGAAGCGGTGCGCCGCGCGCTGCTCGACAAGGACGCGGTGATCGCGCAGGCGCTGATCGCCGACATCGACGGCACGCGCACGCCGGCCGAGGCGCGCGCCGACCGCGAGGTGATCCGCACCGCGCTCACCGCCGGCTGGCAGACCGAAAGCGCCGCGCCGGAAAAGCCCACCGTCGCGGACGAATCGGCCCAGGTCGGCTACTACCTCGGCGACCCGCTGTACCGCGTGCTGCCGGTGTTCTTCGAGGCGTTCGAGGTCGCGTTCGAGGAGGCGTTCGGGAAAATCCCGGAGCTGCCGCCCCTGCTGCGCTTCGCGACCTGGGTGGGCGGCGACATGGACGGCAACCCGGCGGTCGGGGCCGAGACCATCGCCACCACGCAGCACCAGCAGCGCCAGCGCGTGCTCGCCGCGTACATCGGCGACCTCGAGCATTTGAAGGCGATGCTCACGCAGTCGCGCACGCGCGTGGCCTTCAGCGCGGCGTTCGAGGCGCGGCTGGAGGAGTACGCCGCGCGCTGGCCGCAGGCGCTGCAGTACGAAGACACGCCGTACCGCGCCTTCCTCGGTCTCGTGCAGGCGCGACTGACCGCGACCCGCGAGGATCGGCTCACCGGCTATCCGGATGCGGCGACGCTCGACGCCGATCTCGCTCTGGTGGACGAGAGCCTGATGGCACACCGCGGCGAGCACGCGGGCGTGTTCGCGCTGCGCCGCGTGCGGCGGCGCGTGGCGGCGTTCGGCTTCCACCTTGCGGCCCTCGACCTGCGCCAGCACGCCGACGTGCATCGGCAGGCGATCGGCGAATGGCTGGGCGAGCCGGACTTCGTCGACGGCGATCGCGTCGCCCGCGTCGCGCGGCTGCACGCCGCGCTCGACGAGCCGCTGCCCGCGGTCGAGCCGGGCCTGCCGGTGCCAGCGCGCGTGCTGCCCAAGGACGCGCCGGCGGCGCTGCGCATGCGCCAGGTCTTCCGTGCCGTCATCGAAGGCCGCAGCCGCTACGGCGCGGGGGCCTTCGGGCTGTACATCGTCAGCATGAGCCGCAGCGCCGAGGACGCGCTGGCCGTGCTCGCACTGGCGCGATGGTCCGGTCTCGTGGATGGCGCCGGCCGCGTGCCGCTCGACGTGGCGCCGCTGTTCGAGACGGTCGATGACCTGGCGTCGGCCCCCGACACGCTGCGCGACCTGCTGGCCGACCCTCGCTGGCGCGCGCACCTGAAGGCGCGCGGCGACCTGCAGTGGGTGATGCTCGGCTACAGCGACAGCGCCAAGGACGGCGGCCTGATGGCGGCGCGCTGGGCGCTGCAGCGTGCGCAGGTGCGGCTGGGCGAGGTGGCGGCCGAATTCGGCGTGAAGCTGCGTTTCTTCCACGGGCGCGGCGGCTCGGTCTCCCGCGGCGGCACGCGCACCGAGCGCGCCGTCATCGCCGGGCCGCGCGGCTCGGTGGGCGGCGTGCTGCGGCTCACCGAGCAGGGCGAGGTGATCCACCGCAAGTACGGGCTGCGCGCGCTGGCCCTGCGGAATCTTGAACAGGCCACGGCCGCCGTGCTGCGCGCCACGCTGGCGCCGCGCCCGCCGGAGCCGCGCGAAGCCGCATGGCGCGAGATCGCCGACCACTTGGCGGAAGTCTCGCGCACGGCGTACCGCGAACTCGTCTACGAGCGCGAGGACTTCGTCGACTACTTCCGCGAGGCGACGCCGATCGACGTGATCGAGCGGCTGAACATCGGGTCGCGGCCTGCCAAGCGCGGCGCCGGGCTCGACGGCCTGCGCGCGATCCCGTGGGTGTTCGGCTGGAGCCAGAACCGCAGCAACCTCACCGCGTGGTACGGCGTCGGCGCGGCGATCGCCTCCGCGCGCGCGCGATTCGGCGATGTCGCGCTGCGCGAGATGGCGCGCGACTGGCCGTTCTTCGACACCGTGCTCGACGATCTGGAAATGATCCTCGCCAAGACCGAGCTCGGCATCTTCGAGGCCTACTCCGAGCTCGCCGGCCCGCGCCACGCGCGCTACTTCGACGACATCGCCGCGGAGTTCCAGCGCACCGTCGATGGCGTCGAGGCGCTGCGCGGCGCGCCGCTGCTGGCCGGCGATGCGCGGCTGGCGCGCTCGATCCGGCTGCGCAACCCCTACGTCGACCCGATCAGCCTGCTGCAGGTCGAACTGCTGCGCGACTGGCGTGCGGCCGGCCGTCCCGACGACGCCCGCTACCGCGCGCTGGCCGCCACGGTGAACGGCATCGCCGCGGGGGTGCAGAACACCGGGTGAGTGCGCCCCGGCCGCTCCGGGGCTTGCACGGCCGGCGATTCATCCCGCGATGAACCCGAATCGTTATTGTGTAACTCCCTTGCCCCGGAGCCTGTCATGACCGTTCGCCCGCTCTGCGTCGCGCTGCTCGCCGCGCTCGCCGTTCCTTCGACCACCGTCGCCCAGACCCAGCACGCCCACGTGCACGGCCAGGCGTTCGTCGACGTCGCGGTGGTCGGCGCGCTGGTCGACATCCGCCTGCGCGCGACCGCCCACGACCTCGTCGGCTTCGAGCGCAAGGCGGAAAACGCCGAGGAGGAGGCGAAGATCGAAGCGGTGCGACAGACCGTGTTGGACCACGGGCGGATCTGGCAGTTCAGCATTGCCGCGGGCTGCGCGGCCGACGTGCCGGTGATCGAAATGCCGACCGACACGAGGCACGACCACGCGGGGCACGACCAGGGCGGCCACGACCACGAGGGGCACGACCACGACGGGCACGACCACGACGGGCACGATCATGACCATGACCACGCCGACCATGATCACGGCAGCCATGACCACGGCGACCACGACCATGGTGGCCACGCCGACTGGCTGGTCAGCTATCGCATCCGCTGCGCGACGCCGCAGCGCCTGCGCTCGATCGACACCGGCCTGTTTGCGGCGTTCCCGTCGCTGCGGTCGGTGACGGTGCAGCTGCTCGACGCGGGCGGCGCGCGCGAGGTCACGCTGACCCCGGACGCACGGCGCCTTTCGCTGACGCCATGACCGAGGTCCTGCGCATCGATGGGCTGCGCTTCGCGTGGCCGCGCAGCGCGTGGGCGCTGGCCGTGCCCGCGCTCGCGCTCGACGCCGGTGAGCGCGTGTTCCTGCACGGGCCGAGCGGCACCGGCAAGAGCACGCTGCTGAACCTGATCGCCGGCACGCTGCTGCCGCAGGCCGGCACCGTGCGCGTGGCCGGCGAGGACGTGGCGAAGCGCTCCGGCCCGGCGCGCGACCGCCTGCGCGCCGACCATCTCGGTATCGTGTTCCAGCAGTTCAACCTGCTGCCGTTTCTTTCGATGGTCGACAACGTGACGCTGCCGTGCCGGTTTTCCGCGCGCCGTCGCGAGCGCGCGCTGCAGCGCTTCGGCAGCCTCGATGCGGCCGCGCGCCACTACCTCGCCGCCCTCGGTCTGGGCGATGCCGCGCAGGCGAAGCGTCGGGTCATCGAACTCTCGGTCGGGCAGCAGCAGCGCGTCGCCGCGGCGCGCGCGCTGATCGGCGGCCCGAGCCTTGTGCTCTGCGACGAGCCGACCTCCGCGCTCGACACCCGCAACCGCGACCAGTTCATCGAGCTGCTGTTCGCCGAATGCGCGGCCGCGGGAACGGCGCTGCTGTTCGTCAGCCACGACCTCTCGCTGGCGCCGCGCTTCCCGCGCCAGCAGGCGCTGGGCGAGCTGGCGCAGGCCGAGGCGACCCGCGCGGACGATGCGTCGACCGGAGCGGCGGCATGAGCGGCCTGATCGGCCTGGCTTGGGCCAGCCTGAAGAACCGCCGCGCCACCGTGCTGCTGACGGTGATGACGCTCGGGCTCTCGGTCCTACTGCTGCTCGGCATCGAGCGCGTGCGCCACGAGGCCCGCGACGCCTTCCTGCGCTCGGTCGCGGGCACCGACCTGATCGTCGGCGCGCGCGCGCATCCGGTGCAGCTGCTGCTGTATTCGGTGTTCCGCCTTGGCGAGCCCACCGCCAACCTGCAGTGGGACACCTACGAGAAGCTGAAAGCGCTGCCGCCGGTGGCGTGGACGGTGCCGATCAGCCTCGGTGATTCGCACCGCGGCTATCGCGTGGTCGGCACCACCGGCGAGTACTTCGAACGCATGGGCTTCGGCGACCAGCGCGGGCTGGCGTTCCGCGACGGTCGCGCGTTCGAGGCCCTGCACGACGCGGTCATCGGCGCCGACGTGGCCGACACGCTGGGCTACGCCCCGGGCGCGGAGATCGTGCTCGCCCACGGCACCGCGCGCGTCGCCACCCAGCAGCACGACGACCAGCCGTTCACCGTGGTCGGCGTGCTGGCGCGCACCGGCACCGCCATCGACCAGGGCGTATTCGTGTCGCTGGAGGCGATCGAAGCCATCCACCTGAACTGGCGCGGCGGCATGCCGATCGGCCGCGCGCGCGTCGACGTGGCGAGCATTCCGCCCGAGCGCCTGCAGCCGAAGTCGATCACCGCGGTCTTCGTCGGGCTCGAGTCGCGCACCGCCACCTTCCAGGTGCAGCGCGTCGTCAACGAGTACCGCGCCGAGCCGCTGACGGCGATCCTGCCCGGCGTCGCGTTGACCCAACTGTGGGCGCTGATGGGCGGCGTCGAGCGCGCGCTGCTGGCCGCGGCGGGCGCGGCGGTGCTCGCCGCCCTGATGGTGCTGCTGACCACCATCCTCGCCACGCTGAACGAGCGCCGCCGCGAAATGGCCCTGCTGCGCGCGGTCGGCGCCGGGCCAAGGCACGTGTTCGGCCTGCTGCTGGCGGAAGCGGCGCTGCTGACCGGCGCCGGCCTCGCCCTCGGCGTCGTGCTGCTCGAAGGCGCGCTGTGGCTGCTCGGCCCGTGGCTCGAGGCGCGCTTCGGCGTGTTCCTGTCGCCGGGCCTGCCGACGGTGCGTGAAGCCGTCGTGCTCGGCTTCATCTGGGCGGGCGGTATCCTTCTCGGCCTGGTCCCGGCCGCCGTGGCCTACCTGCGCTCCCTGCAGGACGGCGTGGCCGTCGACCGCTAGCCGAGGGTTTGCCGATGTCGAAGCGTCTTTTCCACTGCCTGGCCGCCGGCGCGCTGGCCGTGCTGTTCGCCGCGCCGACGGTCGTCGTTGCGCAGGAGCCGGAGATCGGCGCCCGCCCGGACACCGACGGCCTGCCGAAGAGCGACGTCCGCGAGATCGACTGGCTCGAACTGCTGCCGCCGGAAGACCTCGCCGCGCTCGAGGCGATGCCCGAGGTCGACCACACCGGGCAGATGCAGATGCCGCAAGCGATGACCAGCACGAAGACCGTCGCGGCGATGGATGGCGTGCGCGGAAAGGTGCCGGGCTACCTGGTGCCGATCAGCTTCGACGAGAACCAGCGCGTCACCGAGATGTTCCTGGTGCCGTACTTCGGCGCCTGCGTGCACGTGCCGCCACCGCCGCCGAACCAGCTGATCTATATCAAGCCGAAGAATCCCGTCGAGCTCGGCAATCTGTGGGATGCGTACTGGGTGCACGGCACCGTGCGCGCCTCGCTGGTCGAGAACGCGATGGCGACCTCGGCGTATGCGATGGAGCTCGATCGCCTCGAGATCATCGAGGAGTAAGCGGTGATCGGAACGGCCCGCATCGTCGCGCTGGTCGCGCTGTGGGCGGCCGCCCTCGCTTCGCCGCGCGCGGAGGCGTTGAATGCCGACGCAGCCGGCAACGAGGCGGCGCAGCGCACCGTGCGGCTCTGCTACAACGAGCAGCTCGGGCCGCCGGACGGCGAGCATTTCTCCCTGCAGTTGATCCGCGCGCTGGCGGCGGTGACCCCGACGGCGCGATTCGAACTGCGGGCGCTGCCGTGGATGCGCTGCCTCGTGCTGGTCTCGCGCGGCGACATGGACGCCATCCTCGGTGCGAGCTTCACCCCCGAGCGCGGCATGGATCTCGTCTATCCGCGCGATGCGCGCGGTCGCCCCGACGAATCGCTGCGCCTGTTCGTGCAGGGCTACCGGCTGCTTCGCCGTCGCGGCGACGCCCTCGATTTCGACGGCGAGCGTTTCCGCCGCCTGGTCGGCCCGATCGGCGTCGAGCGCGGGCATTCCTCGGCGGTGCTGGCGCGCGAGCGCGGCGCGGCCGTCGACGACAGCCACCCGGACGTCCACTCGATGCTGGCGAAGCTGCGCGGCGGCCGCGTCGGCGGGATCCTGGTCGCCGAGCCGCGCTACGCCACGCTGCGGCGGGAACCCGGCCTGCTCGACGGCGTCGAGGCGGTGCCGACGGCGCTGGCGCGTCGCCCGTACTTCCTGGTGTTCTCGCGGGCGTTTTCGCAGCGGGAGCCGCACCTCATGGGCGCGCTGTGGCGGGATGCGGCACGATTGCGCGAGACGCCGGCGATCCGCCAGGCGACCGCGGAGCAGCAGGGCATGATCGTGGAGGGCGAGGGCTCATGAGCACGGCATCCGTCCGCGCGTCGGCGCGCTTGGCGCTCGCGACGCTGTTCGCCGTCGGCGCGGCGACTCCGGCCCTCGCCTGCGATCTTGACGGGCTCTCGCACGGCTACGGGCCGATGTCGGCGCTGTTCGCCGGCGCGCACCGCTACCAGAGCCTCAACGGCGTCGTGGAGGAGGAAGCGCCGCCGCCGGAAGCCGCCAGCGTCGATGCGCCAGCGGAAGCGAGCGCGCGCGACCCGGCCGCGTCGGCGGCGAGCGGCGCATCGCCCGCGTCGACGCCGCCACCTGCGCCGCGGCGCAGTTTCGCCGGCTGGGCGAAAGCGAAGCCGAAGACGCCGGGCACGGCGGAAGCCCCGGCCTCGTGGGTGCCGCGCGAGATGCCGAGCTCAGCCGATGCGCCGCGCGCTGCGCCACAGGCCACCCAGCCCGACGGCGGCGAACAGCAGCAGCGCCCCCCAGGCGGCGGGCCGCTGCCCTAAGCGGCGTCAGTCCTCCGGGCTGCCCATCCGCCAGCGCGGGAACGGGTCGGGCAGACCCTGCCAACCCGCCGGGCCGAGGCGCATCTCGCGGTCGGTGAGCAGGCAGGCGTCGAGCTCCTCGCGCACGCGTTTTTCATCGAGGCCGACGCCGATCACGGCGAGCTCCTGGCGGCGATCGCCCCAGGCGCTGTCCCACAGCTTCTTCATCGCGGCGTACTCGTTGGCGTCGTGCACGAGGTGCGCTTCCGGCAGCGGCGCGGTGACGCGCTCACCGGTGCGGATTTTTTCCCCGACGCGGCGCTGATCGACGCGGTCGCGCGCGGCGAACCAGAAGCCGGCGGCCTCGTGCTGCGTCGCGCCGCCGACTGTCGAGAGTTCACCCACCCAGTCCATGCGCGTGGCCAGCCAGAAGAAGCCCTTGCTGCGGATCACGCCGCCCAAGCCCTCGTGGATCAGCCGGAAGAAGCGCTGCGGATGGAAGGGCCGGCGCGCGCGGTAGACGAAGCTGGTGATGCCGTATTCCTCGGTCTCCGGCGTGTGCTCGCCGCGGAGCTCCTTCATCCAGCCCGGTGCGAGCTGCGCCTTCACGAAGTCGAAGCGGCCGGTGCCGAGCACGCGGTCGAGGGCCGCGGCCGAATGCGTGGTCTCGACGATCTCGGCGTCGCGGTTCAGCGCGCGGATCACCTGCTTGACCTGCTGCGTCGTCTCCGCACCGGCGCGATCGGTCTTGTTGACGAGGATGACGTCGGCGAACTCGACCTGCTCGGCCAGCAGGTTCACGAGGCCGCGCTGGTCGTCGGGGCCGGCCACCATGCCGCGGTCGGCGAGGCGGTCCGGCGAGCAGAAGTCGCGGGTGAAGGTCTCGGCGTCGACCACGGTCACCATCGTGTCGAGGCGCGCCACGTCGGCCAGCGAGAAGCCGTTCTCGTCGCGCACCGCGAAGGTGGCCGCGACCGGCATGGGCTCGCCGATGCCGGTGGATTCGATCAGCAGATAGTCGAAGCGGTTCTCGGCGGCGAGGCGCTTCACTTCGTCGCGCAGGTCGTCTCTGAGCGTGCAGCAGATGCAGCCATTGCTGAACTCGACGAGCTTCTCTTCGGTGCGGGAGAGCTCGGCGCCGCCGTCGCGGACGAGCTGGGCGTCGATGTTGACCTCGCTCATGTCGTTGACGATCACCGCAACGCGCTTGCCCTCGCGGTTGCGCAGCACGTGATTGAGCAGGGTGGTCTTGCCGGCGCCGAGGAAGCCGGACAGCACGGTGACGGGGAGGCGGGGGTCCATGGCGATCGCTTTGGAATGCTATAGAGTTACATTGTAACATCCCGCCGCCGCGCTGCCCCTCCCCGCGTGCCCGGCGTCCGACCGAGGGCCATCGAATGATTCCGACCACCTACGCCGACTGGCGCCGCTGTATTGAACGCGACTGCGGCATCCCGCTGACGCCCGACTTCATCGCCGCGCGCCTTTCCGACCTGCGCGACCCGCGCTCGCACCACACGCAGCAGTTCCTGCGCGCCTACGGCCCGGAACACCACGCGCGCTTGTTGGGATGGTTCGCGCAGGCCGCGGGCGAGAACGCCTCGGCCTGATGGACGCTGCGGCTGCCGTCGAACCGTGGCGGTCGTCCGCCAGCGCCACCGTGCTCGGTCTCGTGGCCGATGGTCGTGCGCCGGTCGCGATCTGGCGTCGTCCGCTGGGCGCCGATGTGTCGCGCGAGGCGCAGTCGCTGGCCGCGCGCCCGGCCTTCCGGCATCGCGCGGTGGTGGATCGACGTTCGCCGGAGCGGGCCGTCGACGCCGTGCTCGACGCGCTCGGCGATGCGAGCGCGTATCCGGCACTGGCGCGCGATCTGCGGCAGCTGCTCGCGCTGATGGCGGCCATCGACGGCCTGACGCCGCGCAGCCTTCGCCTTAAAGTGATCGACGACGACGGCTGCCGGCTGTTCCACGCCGACCGCGTCGCCGCGCGCCTGATCTGCACCTACCTCGGCACCGGCACCGAGCTGCTGCCGGACGAGGCGGCCGATCGCGCGCGGATGGGCCAGGGCGACAATCGTCACGTGCTCGACGAGGCGCGGATCACGACCGTGCCGACCGGTGCGGTGCTGCTGATGCGCGGCGATCTGTCGCCGCATGGGCCGGGCGTGCTGCACCGCTCGCCGCCGAATCCGCCGCGCGCCGCGCGCGTGCTGGCGGCCATCGACGCATGAGCCCGGCGCTGGTCGCCACCGTGCTCGTCGCGGCGTGCGCGCTCGTGGCGGTGTCGGCGAGCGGCGCGTGGTGGCTGCGCTGCCCGCGCGGCGGCAGCGGCGCGCGGCTTATCGCGCTGCTCGGTCTCGTGGTGGGTGCGCTGCTCGGTGACGTGCTGCTGCACCTGCTGCCGCACGCGTGGGCGGAGCAGGGCGCCGCGCCGACGCTGCTGCTGGCGACAGCCGGCTTCGGGCTGTTCGCCGCGGTCGATCGGCTGCGTTCGCGAACCCATCGACACGCACCGACCGGCGCGCGCTGGTCGCGCACTCGGATTGCCGCGGTGCTGCTCGTCGACGGGCTGCACCACCTGCTCGACGGCGTGATGCTCGCCGTGGCGTTCAGCGCGTCGCCGGTGCTCGGTGTCGCGACGTGGGTCGCGCTGCTCGCGCACGAGCTGCCGAAGGAGTGGGGCGAACTCGCGATGCTCGTCGCTGCGGGCCGCAGCGTGCGACGCGCGGTGCGCCTGAACCTGATCGCCGCGGCACCGCTGCTGCTTGGCGCAGGCCTTGGCCTCGCCTGGGGCGAGGGCGCCCACGCCGCGCTGGGCTGGCTCGGCGCGGTCGTGGCCGGTGGGTTCCTGTACCTCGTGCTGTTCCTGCTGCTGCCCACGTTGCGGCGATTGCGCCAGCAGGCCGCGACGCCGCTGCCAGCACCGTGGCGTGCGATGGCGGCGGGCGTCGTCGCGATGGCGGCGCTGGCGATGGCCGAACAGCGCTTCGGGCTCGATCACGGGCATGTACACGGCCCGCTGGAGCCTGAGGTCAAGCCGCGCTCGTTTGCGCCGTGGATGCGGCCGGACCGCTGATTCGCGCGCCACAAAAGCGGTTGCGGATGCGAACAACTCGCATTACAGTTTGACGAGTCCTTTCTCGCTGAGCAAATTCGATGCCCGCCTTGCGCCCCGCGTTTCCGCTGGCCCTACTGACCCTTGCCGTCATCGCCCCCGCCGCGCATGCCGCGCCGATGGACGCCGGCTTCGATGCCTACATCGCCGAAGCGCGCGCCGTCGTCGCCGCCATCGACGCCGGTGACGCGAAGGCGCAGGGCCCCGCGCTGACGGCGCTGGCCAAGAAGGCCGACGCGATGGTCGCGCCCTTCGTCGCGCAGTTCCCCGTTTGCGGCGACTACCTGAAAGCCACGCAGGCGCTGAACGCGTCGTGGTCGAGCTTGAGCCTCGAGCAGATCGAAGCCGACTTCCACAAGGACGGCGCGCTGCCGCGCATCGAGAACGCGCAGGACCGCGCGCTCTGCTACCAGATGAAGGATCTGCTGGTCCACCCGCTCACCGGCCTGCGCCTGCTCAAGGAGCCCGAGCTCGACGTCAAGTCGCTGCGCCACGAGATCGATGAAGTCGTCTCGCACGGCGGCGCGCTGAAGGCGCTCGTTGCGGCGCGCAGCGCGAACTGATCCGACTCACCGCGTTCTTCCATCACTCCGCACCGACGAGACTCCGCGACGCGCGGGGTCGCGGTGTTCTGCACCCGAGGTTTTCCGATGTCCCGCCGCTTGAATCCGCTGTCCCTCGCCGTTGCCGCGATCCTCGTGGCGCCTTCACTCCTCGCGCAGTCCGCTGAGCCGACGAACGCCGCTGCCGCGCCAACCGCAGACGCTACCGATGCCGCGACGGACGACGCCGTCGAGCTCGATGCCGTCGTGGTCACCGCGCGCGCGGCGCGCCTGTATCGCCCGGAGGAAGTGACGGTGGGCAAGCTGCCCGGTGAGCCCCTGGACACGCCGCTGTCGGTGTCGGTCATTACTTCGGAGCTGATCCGCGACCAAGGCGCCCGCGACGCGCAGGACCTGTACCGCAACCTTTCCGGCGTGAGCTTCTTCAGCTACGCCGGTGTGACGGCGCGCGGCTTCCGGCAGGAGGAGATCTTCTATGACGGCCTGCGCGGAGATCCCTACGCGGGCTTCTCGGTGCCGCAGCTCTTCAACATCGAGCGCGTCGAGTTCCTGAAGGGGCCGGCGGGCATGCTGTACGGCTCCGGCGCGCCGGGCGGGCTGTTCAACTACGTCACCAAAACTCCGGAGCGCGACTTCGCCGCGAACGTCGGCGCGGTGATCGGGCAGGGCAATCGCTACGGCGCGCAGGCCGAAGTGACCGGGCCGATCAACGGCGTTCTGGCCGGACGCGCGGGGGTGTTCACCGAGCAGCGCGACCTGCCGCGCTTCGGCGCCGACAGCGACACGCAGATTTTCGAAGGCAGCTTGGCGCTCGATGTGCCGGGAGGCCGCATCATCGGCCAGGCGACGAAGTACCAGCAGGATCTTGGCGGCAACCGCCTGCGCGGCGTGCCGACCGACAACGCCGGCAACTTCCTCGCCGACCGGCGCTGGAACCACAACGAGCCCACCGACTTCCTCGTGCTCGAGTCGTCGGTGCTGCAGCTCCGCGGCGAGTTCCAGCCCACCGACGCGCTGAGCCTCGACCTCGGCTGGCGCTACAACGACGCCAGCGAAGCGCAGCAGTACCACGAGCCGCGCAGCCTCGTGGACACCAATGCCGACGGTCGCCCGGACCTCGTCACCCGCGAGTTCCGCGACCAGTACCGCACGCAGGAGACGCACTCGTTCGGCGCCAATGCGGTGTGGACGAACACGCTGTTCGGCCGCGACAACCGCGTGCTGTTCGGCGCCGACCACTTCACCGGCGACTCGCTGTTCGACGGGCGCCTCGTGCGCGGTGCCGCGACGGCGCGTCCCGGCCTGCCCGGCCCGCTGTCGCTGCTGAATCCGGTGTATGGCCTGTCGAACAGCGCGAACTACGTGCTGCCAGCCTTCACCCGCACGCTGTCTGGCGGATTCCGCACGGGCGTGTACGCGCTGAACGAGCTGACCGTCGACCGCGTGCTGCTGACCGCGGGCGTCCGCCACGACCGCTTCGAGGACGAGTCCGGGGCGCAGCGTTTCGCCGACGAGGACTTCAGCTATCGGATGGGTGCGGTGTGGAAAGTGCGCGACGACGTCTCGCTGTTCGCGCAGGCGGCGACCAGCTTCGAGCCGCAGGGCATCAGCCAGCAGGACGTGCGCGCCGGCGGCCCCTTCGACCCGACCACCGGGGAGATCATCGAGGCCGGCATCAAGACCGCGCTGGGCGACGGCCGCGTGCAGGGTTCGGCCAGCGTGTATCGCATCGTCCGCGAGAACGTGCTGCAGGCCGACCCGCGCGGCGACGTGGCCGGCGACGGCGTCAACGACTTCGTCGCGTTCGGCGAAGTGACCAGCGAGGGCGCGGAGTTCGATCTCGCGGTCGACCTGACGCCGGACTGGGTCGCGACGGTGGCCTACGCCTACAACGACACCCGCATCACCCGCGACAACGGCCGCGGCGGCTTCACCAACAGCGTGGGCACGCGCTTCGCCAACGCGCCGCGCCACGCGCTCGGCTTCTGGACGCGCTACCAGTTGCCCGAGCTGGGCCTCGCGTTTGCGTTCGGCGGCGACTACGTCGGCGAGCGCGTGTCCTTGAGCAACCAGATCGTGCAGGCCTACACCGTCTACGACGCCTCGGTGACGTGGACGCGCGGCCCGCTGGAGTGGCTGCTGCGCGTCGACAACGTCTTCGACGAAACCTATGCCGCGTCCGGCTTCATCGACCGCACCGGCCACTTTCCCGGCGAGCCGCGCAGCGCCTTCGTGGAAGTGCGCTACAACTTCTGACGAACGCGGCCGTGAGCGCGAGCGCGACGTTGGGCACGGCCAGGGCGCGAACGTCGCCGTGGTACGGCGACCGCCGCGTCTGGTGGCAGGTGCACCAGTGGGTGGGCTTCCAGCTCTCGCTGGTGCTGGCCTTCATCCTGTTCACGGGCACGCTGGCGGTGCTGAGCCACGAGATCGACTGGCTGCTGCAGCCCTCGCTGCGGGTCGCGCCGTCCAGCGTGGAAGGTGAGCCGCGCTGGGAGCGCATCGCCGCGAGCGCCGCGGCCTACCCGCGCACGAAGCAGATCCTGTCGATCGACGAGCCCATCGCGCGCGCGTTCGCCGCGCGGGTGATGGTGGCGTTCGACGACGGCCGGCTCGGGTTCCTGCACGTTCACCCGAGCACCGGCGCCGTGCAGGGCGAGGGCGTGTGGTGGGGCGCGCAGCGCGTGCTTCGCAACATGCATCGGCACCTGAACCTGCCGACGAAATACGGTGTGCCACTAGTGTCGGCGCTGGCGCTGCTGATGCTCATCAGCGTGGTCACCTCGTTCGTGGTCTACAAGGGCTGGTGGCGCGGGTTTTTCAAGCCGGTGCGTACGGCAAAGCCGCGCACGCTGTGGGGCGACCTGCATCGGCTGCTCGGCGTGTGGAGCCTGTGGTTCCTGCTGCTGATCGCGGTGACGAGCGTCTGGTACCTCGTCGAGAGCCTCGGCGGCGAAGCACCGGCGATGCCTTCCGTCGACGTCGCAGCGGCGGGCGAGGGCGGCGATGCGGGTAGCGCTTCGCGTCGCGCGGGCGAGACGCTTGCCGCGAGCCTCGCCGCCGTGCGTCGTGCTGATCCCGATTTGCAGATCGAGATGATCGTGTTCCCCGCCGAGCGCTCCGGCGCGCTGGTGTTCCAGGGCCAGCGCAGCGCATGGCTGGTGCGGCCGCGCGCCAACGCCGCGTGGGTGGACCCGGCGAGCGGCGAGGTGCTGCTGCGCACCGACGCGCGCGCCTTGAACGTGCACCAGCGCATCAGCGAGATGGCCGACCCGCTGCACTTCGGCACTTTCGGCGGCTACTGGACGAAGATCCCGTGGTTCCTGTTCGGGCTGGCGCTGACGTTTCTTGCCGTGTCGGGCTGCGCGATCTATGCGATCCGCTTGGCCGATCGCGCGAAGGCCGTCGTTGGCTGGACGAGCGGATGGCGCGCCGCATGGACGGGCATGGGCGGCTGGCGCTGGGTGTCGATGGCGATGATCGTGGTCGGGCTGGTGATGCTGCCGGTGGCGATGGTGTACGGGGCCACGGGCTGATTCGTCGGTTAAGCTCCGCACACCCCCCTTGCACCTCCCCCGCCATGACGACCCCCTGCCGTCCGGTGTCCGCGTGAGCCCGCGGAACCTGCTGATCCTCGTCGCGTTCGAAGGTTTCGCCTCGCTGGCCTTCGAAGTCATCGCGCTGCGCCGCATCGTTCCGTACGTCGGCAGTTCGATCACGGTCACTGCGCCGACCATCGCGATCTTCCTCGCGGCCCTTGCGCTCGGCTATTTCGCCGCGTCGCGCGTGCGCGAGAACTACGAGCGCACGGTGCTGCGCAACTTCGTCATCGCCGCGCTCGTCGGCGGCTGCCTGCTCTCGGAGTGGGGCGCGGCGCTGTTCTTTGGCCTGATCCCTTCGCCGGTGATCGCGCTGCCGGTGTACCTGATCGCTTCGATGGCGCCGCCGGCCTATTTCCTCGCGCAGACGGTGCCGGTGCTGTCGAACATCCTCGGCAAGGCGCGCGTCGGCGAGGCGGGCGGCCTCGCGCTGGCGTGGTCGACCTTCGGTTCCGTGTTCGGTGCGCTGGGGCTGTCGCTCGTCGTCATGCAGCATCTCGGCGTCAGCGCGGCGGTGCTGATCACCGCCCTCGGGCTGCTGGTCGCCGCGATGTGGGCCGCGCTGCAGATGGGCCAGCGCCGCATGCTCGCCTTCATCGCGCTGTGCGCGCTGCCGATCGTCGGGGTGAACACGCTGCCGCGTCTCGGCGTCGCCGATACCGCCTACGCCGACTACGCGATCCTGCCAATGCCGCCGCCGGCGGGCGGCAAGGCGCCGGCCAACGCCTTCATGGTCAACAACCAGTTCGCGTCGCTGCTCGATTCCAGCGAGCCGCCGCGCCGCTGGCCCTACCTCGACTACGTGGCCGAGCAGATGCGCGACGTCCATCGCTTCGTCGGTCGCCACGTGCTGGTGCTCGGCGCGGGGGGCTTCGCGCTGTCGATCGGCGACGAGCGCAACGCCTACACCTACGTCGACATCGACCCGAAGATCCGCGAGATCGCCGAGAACCATTTCCTCGGCACGCCGGAGAATCCCGGCACGGTGCGCGGCCGTTTCATCGCCGACGACGCGCGCAACTTCGTGATGCGCTCGACGGAACGCTTCGACGCCATCCTCGTCGATGCCTATTCCTCGCACTACTCCGTGCCGCCGCAGCTCGTCACCGTCGAGTTCTTCCGCTCGCTGACGCCGCGGCTGAAGCCCAATGGCGTCATCTTCATCAACATGATCCTCGAGTCGTCGCTGCAGGACGCCTATCCGCGCAACGCGATCGCCACGGTCGAAGCCGCGCTCGGGCAGTGCGCGACGCACGTGGTCTATCCGCTGCAGCCGCTTTCGAACGTGGTGCTCACCTGCCGCCCGCGTGGCGACACCGCGCCGACGCCGCGCCTCTACACCGACGACCTCAACGCGGTGGATTGGGATCGAACGGTGCAGCCGCGCTGAGGCGCCGTCCCTCGTGGCCAGGGTTCAGCGCGCGCCGGCGGCGGCGCCCGTCGACGAGGTTGCGGCCGCCGGCCCCGCGTCGCGCAGCGCGGGCACGGCCGCGACGGGCACCGCCCACACCTGGATCAGCCCCGCCGCTTGGCCCTCGAACGGCCGCGTCGACGAGAACAGCAGCGTTTTTCCGTCGTGGCTCAGCCTTGGGGCGAAATCGGAGTACGCCGAGTTCACTGTCGGTCCGAGGTTCACCGGTTTGCTCCACGTGCCGTCGCGCTTCCACGACGCGAAGATTCCGTTTTCGCCAAGCCCGCGGCGCCCGCTGTAGGCGAGCAGCATCAGGTCGCCGTCGGAGCTGATCCAGCCGAGCGTATCGCGCAGCGGGCTGTTGATCGGCGCGGGCAGCGGCTCGGGTTTTTCGAAGCCGCCCTTTCCGTCGTTACGCGCCACGTAGATGTCGCGCTCGCCGGGGCCGTCGAGGCGCTCGGTCCAGAAGTAGAGATCGCCGTCGCGCGTGAGCTGCGGCGCGGTTTCGTTGTTGACGAAGCGCAGCGTCAGCACCGCGCCGCCGCGGATGCGGTTGATGTCGGGCTCGTCGAGCGGACGCGGCACGGCATCGGGATTGCTCAGGTCGAGGGTGTACAGGTCGAAATCCGAATCCACTTCAGCGCCGGCCAAGCGATCGCGCGCGGCGGCCCACGAGAACAGCAGCGTGCGGCCGTCCGGCGACACGCTCGGGTAGTCGACGCGGCCCTCGGCAGGAAGCGTGACGAGCTCAGGCGCCGACCAGCCGTCCGCCGTTCGCCGCGAGCGCTTCAGCCGCTGCGGGCATTCCCAGATCGGCGAGCAGTCCGACTGTGCGAAGTAGATCGTGTTGCCGTCCGGCGAGAACGCCGGCGTCAGCGTGACGCGGCCGTCCTGCTGGAGCTGGTCCGGTGCGAAGCGCTGCGGCGAAGCGGGTGCTGGCGTCGTGCGGGGCTCCGCGGCGCTGGCGAGGCCGCAGGCGAGGAAAGCGAGGGCGAGGGCGAGAGCGAGTGCGCGGCGCATGCGAGGTCCGTCAGGGCGGCGTGCGCTCACGGTACGGGGCCTCGAACGCCGAGGAGCGGCGGAATCCGCCATACGCGGCGCGGTATTCGCCGATTCACGAGCGATCCGCGCCGGAATCCGCTTCAATGCGCGAATGGACGCTTTCGACCGCCACCTGCTGCGCCTGCTGCAGCGCGACAACCGCCAGAGCCACGACGCCCTCGGCGAACAGGTCGGGCTGTCGCCCACCGCCGTGCGCCGACGCCTGCAGCGCCTGCGCGACACCGGCGTCATCCGCGCCGACGTGGCCCTGCTCGACGCCTCGCGCGTCGGCATTACCGTGATCACCTCGATCCGCTTCGAGAAAGAGAGCACGGCGACCTACGACGCGTTCAAGCGGCGCATGAAGGCCGCACCCGCGATCGCGCAGTGCTACACCGTCACCGGCGACGTCGACGTCATCCTGATCGGGCACTTCCCTGATCTCGCGGCCTACGAGCAGTGGGTGGCCGACGAGCTGCTGACCGATCCGGCCGTCGCGCGCTCGACGGCGAACGTGGTGTACCGCACGGTGAAGTTCGAGACGGCGATCGCGCTACCGGAGCCCTGACGCGGCCGCGCCGGTCTTGTCGAAATGCCGCCACGTGAGGTGGAACGCCAGCGCACCGGCGAGGCCGTGCAGGCCGAACACCAGCATCGATCCGAGATCATCGAGCTTGTCGGCACGGACGCCGACCAGCAGGCCGACCGGCAGCGCCGCCGCGACGAAGCCGATCGCGGCCAGCCACCACCCGCGATGCGGATGGTGGCGCAGCAGCAGGCCCGCCGGGAGGCCGACGAAGAGCACGAAGGGCGTCGCGAAAATGCACACGACGATCGACAATCCGACGATGTCGGCGAGCGGCACCGGGCCACCGGTATTGATGCCGGCAAGCAGCAGCCAGACAGGGAGCACCAGCGGCTGCACGGCAATCGCGGCGAAGGCTGCGAGCGTAAGCGACATCGCGTTCTGCGCGTTCATGGCTCGCTCCTTCAGCGCGGCAGGGCCGGCGGCTCGTTCGCTTCCGGGCCGTAGTCGGCGATCCAGCCGCGAATGGTGCGGCCCATGCGGGCGATCATCAGCATGTTGAAGAAGTGCATGCCGCCGAGCACCAGCAGGGTCACGCCGATGCGCACCCCGAGCTCGCCGATCAGGTGGTCGTGGCCGGGCGTCCAGTTGCCGAGCCGCAGGCTGATGAAGCCGAGGTTGACGAGGTAGAAGCCGATCACCAGCAGCCGGTTGGTGGAGCGCGCCAGGTCTTCGTCGTGGCCGAAGCAGCGCACGAGGAAGGTCTCGCCGGTGCTGGACAGCACGCGCGCCACCCAGACGGTGAGCGCGATCGAGGTGAGCAGGTAGATGCCGTAGGCGGCGTGGACGACGGCGAAGTCGCCGGCGGTGAGGGCGGGGGTCGGGGCGTACATGGCGGGTCTCCGCGGTGGGTTCGGCGCCACGATGACGACGACGCCCGCACTCCCGCTTCCGAACCGATCGCGGCGGAACAACTCGCCGCGGTGCCCTTTTCAGTCAATCACTTGCGCGCTTCCGGATGGATCGGATGGGAGATTCCGGCGCCGGAACTCGCCCGGCACGAGGCCGGTTTCCTCCTTGAACGCGGCGTAGAAGGTGCTCTGCGAGCCGAAGCCGACCGACAGCCCCACCGACAGCACCGACGCGCGCGGCTCGTCGATGAGCATCTTCTGGGCGGCGGCCACGCGGTGCCGGCGCACGAACTTCGAGAAGCCCTCGCCGAAGCGCACGTTCAACAGCTCGGAAAGCTGGTGCGGGGTGAGCTCGACCCGGCGCGCCAGCTTGGCGAGGCCGAGGTCTTCGTCGCGGTACAGGTGCTCGTCGTCGAACAGCCGGCGCAGCCTCTCGGCGGCCTGCGTCACGTCGACCTTGCCAAGCGAGCTCTGCGCGTAGCTGGTGGCCACGGCCTCCTGCGTCTTCGCGGCGAGGTCGGGCACGAGCATCAGCAGGGCCGACACGAGCAGGAAGCCCGCCGCCATCTGCAGCGAGTAGGCGAGGGCGAAGGCGTCCCACGGGATGACGCGCGGCGTCAGCGCGCCGGCCACGCCGACGCCGAGCCCCATCGCGGCGAAGGCCAGCACCACCGGCAGCTCGACGCGGAACCAGCGCCGTGTGGCGCGCAGCCGGTAGACGAGAACGCCGAGATGCAGCGCGTACGCGGTGCCGACCGCGAGCGACACCGGAATGGCCGACGAGGGCGGAACGAGCAGCGCGAGCGCAAGACTGAGCGCGCCGCCCGCCATGACCAGCCAACGGCGCCGGTCGGCCGGCTGCAGCACGCCGGAGAGCAGCGCGTAGAAGCCCCAGCTCTGCGCGAACAATCCGGCGCCGTACGACCACGGCGGTGAGCCATTGATGCCCAGCGCGGCGAGATCGACGTGCTGCCACGCGGTGAACGTGAGGCCGGCCAGCATCACCGCGCCGCCGAAGCGCGCGCTGTGCGGGATGGGTAGCCGGGTGTGCGCGGTGGCGAGAGCCAGCGCCAGCAGGGCGGCGAAGGCCGTGCAGGCGCCGGCGAGGGCGGTGAGCACGGCTTAGAACCCCGCTTCGCCGCGGATTACCGCCGGATAGCCGCCGATCGCGCGCGCCGCCTGCATGCCGCCCATCGTCGCCGCCTCGACGCAGCCCGCATCGAGCCCGGTTTTCAGCCAATCGCCGGCGAGGAACAGATTGCCGAAGCCCGATTCGTTCGCGCGCAGCCGATGCTGGCTGCTGTTCACCGCGCTGAGCACGTAGCGCTCCGACGGGTCGACATTGCCGCGCCAGTACTGGCTCTCGAAGCGCGCCGCGCCGCTGCCATTGTTGAGGTCGACGAGCACGCTCCAGTCGAAGCCCGCGGGCGTCACCGCGTTCGGCCACAGCGTGCCGATGCGCTGTTCGAGCTGGGCGATGGCGTTCTGTTTCGCCTGGGCCGCGATCGTCGCGGGGAAGCGGGCATCGCTGCTCGGCGGGTAGGCCGTAACCGGCATCGCCGAGCAGAAGTACGACACGTTGAGCGGCTCGTGCCCGGCGGGCCACTGCTCGCGCACCAGCAGTTGGTCCATCGGCGCCCAGGTGTCGAAGGGCTCGCTGAAGCACGACAGCACCGGCTCTTGCCCGGTGGGCGACAGCGCCGTCCAGCCGAGCTGCGCGATGTCCTTGCTGCACCACACCTGGTAGGCCTGCGTGGCGACCGCTTGCACCGCGGTGCTGCAGGCGGCGAGGCCGGGGCTGAGCGGCAGCAGGGGCGCGGCGACGTCGGCGAGGCTCGCGACCGACAGCCCGTAGATGACGAGGTCGAAATCGACGCCGCGCTGCAGCGTGCGCTGCGGCAGCGGTTGGCCGAAGGCGGTCTCGTAAACGCTGGGCCACGGCGACCAGTGGCTTTCGAGGTTGATGGTGTTCTGCTTGAGCAGTGCCGCTTGCGCCGGGTCGATGAACTCATCGCGAGGCGCCGACGGCCAGCAGTCGAGGCCCTGCACCGTGCGCAGCGGTTCGTACTCGCGCGTGCAGGTGACCTGCTGCTGCAGCGTGATCTGTTCCACCACCGGCGCGCCGGCGTCGCTGCCCGGCGTCAAGCCCAGCACCTTGTTGAAGAAGTGGAAGCGCACGCCGCGGCGCTTCAACACCTCGTAGATCGGCGCGAACACGACGTCGCCCATGCCGGCCTGCATCTTGAACATGATGCCGCCGTGGTAGCACAGCGCCACTTTCATCATGCCGCGAAGCATCGTGCCGGCCTCGATGTTCGGCTGGCTGAAATCGCCGTTCTCGTAGGCGAACACCAGGTCGTAGAAGCCGCGCACCGGCGCGCTGTAGACCGTCCAGCGCTCGTTGGCGCCGTGTTTTTTCAGCCAGTCGTAGAAGTCGATGTCATTGATCGCCTCGAAGCCGTTCTTCAGCACGCCGTCTTCGAGCATGCCGATGCTGGACGTGGCGCCGAGGTCGACGAGGATGAACAGCCGGCGCAGCGCGTCGTTGTGCGCTAGCGCGTCGGAGACGAGGCCGGCCAGCCATTCGCGCAGGCCGCGCAGCGCATCGGCGATCAGCGTGTGATGCGTCGCGTCGTGCTGCTCGATGGTTTCCGGCAGCGAGGCGAGGAACTGCTCGAAGGCCGACAGCGCGTGGTGCACGTCCGCAGCGAGGTGCTCCACATCATGATCGACCGCGGCGGCCAAGCGGTGCAGCCACGACGCGTGCTCGCCATTTTCCTGCGGCGCGATGCCGTGCTGCGTGGCATCGGTGACGTGCTGCGCGCGGATCTCCGACAACCCTCCGCGGATCCACGCCAGCAGCGTGCTGAACGCCGCCCACAGGCTGAGGGTTTCCGAGTGCTGGCCGGGCTGGCCGGGCTTCAGCGGCACGTCGATGTTCCACATCGACCACGGGCCGCTGCGCGTGTCGGGGCCGGGCGGGCCCAGCGACTCGGCGAGGCTGATGAACTGCTGCGGCTTGAACGCGTCCTGCCACGTGGCGAGCGGCGCGCCGGGCGGGCGGCCGAGCGCTGCATAGGTCTGCTGCATCACATCGAAGGCGTTGTCGTAGAAGCCGAACCAGATGTGCAGGCCGTGCTCTTCGATGCGCTCGCCGATCTCCGCGTTGCGCCCGCTGGCGCCCTTGCCGCCGAGGCGCCAGCCCATCTGGTAGACGTCGATCTCGTAGCGGTTGACCCAGTCGGGCTGGTTGGTGAGCCAGAACGCCGCCGTCATCGCGCCGACGCCGCCGCCAAGGATCGCGATCTTCTGTTTCTTCACCACCGAGTTGTCGACGAGCTCCTCCCCGGCGCTGACGACGAAATCGAAGTTCACCGCGAACGGCATCAGCGCGGGCTGCGTGCCCAGCGACCAGCCCAGCGATTGGCTCAAGGGGAAGCTGTCGAAGGCGTGCAGGTTCAGCGTGGCCGTGTCGTCGAACAGGTGAACGCTGTGCACCTTCTGCACCGCGGCCGGCGCGCTGACGATGGCCTGGTACACCGCGCGCTCGCCGGCGGAATCGGGGAACTGCTTCAGGAACAGTTGGTCGACTTTCGGCGAGCTGAGCATGCCGAGCAATTGCGCCCACGCGCCTTCCCCGAACTGCCAGAAGCCCGGCAGCGAGCGAAGGAACGTGAGCATTTCCTGCAGCCACTGCGCCCAGCCCGCGATCGGCCGCGGCGCGCCGGTGCCGTTGACCTCGAGCAGCGGGCGCAGCGCGAGCTGCGTGTCCGGCGAAAATGGCTGGAAGCCCTTCGCGGCCAGCGTGAACGCGAGCGGATCATCGACCGTTGCCGGCATCGTGTACGTGCACTCGTACTTCGGGTAGCCGAACAGCTCGCGGCCGTTGATCAAGGCCATCGCGTCGTTCACCCAGATGTGCATCGGGTAGAAATAGACGTGCTCGATCTCGGTGCTGCCGGCCGGGATCTGCCCCACCATCACCCAGGTGATGATGTCGGTCTCTTGCCCCCAGCCTTTCGCCGCGTCGCTCGGGAACTGGCTGTTCGCATGCGCGACGTTGGTGAAGGTGAGCATGACGAAGGGCGTCAGCACCTTGAACTGCATCTTCCCCTGCGTGCAGCGATTCAACGACGCATCGACGCTGGCCTGAAGGGCGGCAAACGTACCCTCCACCCAGAAGCCGAACATCTGCGCGTTTTTCAGTTCGAGCGGCGAGTGCATCAGCACCGAGCCGGGGGGATACAGGAAGGCGGGGCGGCTCGGGTTGCCTTGGGTCACGCGGGGGCTCCGTGGTGTTGGAGGGATCAGTGCCAGTTGTACTGCAGGCCGAAGTGCAGCGAGTCGAGCGCGTAGTCGCCGCGCAGGCGGCCGGCACCGAGAATGTCGCGATCGATCGTGCTGCGCGCGAAGCGGATCGCGCCGAGGGCCACGTCGAGGCTGCGATCGTCGCTGAACCAGTAGCGCAGGCCGCCGCCGACGAACACGCGCTCGCTGTCCGGCACGATGGCGTTGCGGTTCGCGTCGCTGACCGCACTCGACTCCCACTCCACGCCGCCCTTCCACTGCCAGCGCGCGCTCGTGCGGTGATTCAGGCCCAAGCCGATCTTGCGGGTGTTCTGCCAGCCGAACGGAATCACGCTGTCGGCCGCGCCGTTGTCGAAGCGCAGGCGGATGTCCTGCAGCCGGCCCCAGCGCGTCCACGTGGCGTCGGCGACGAGCTGCGTCTGGTCGCTCACGTCGTAGGCGAAACCGGCGCTCGCGATCTCCGGAAGGATCAGCGTGGATTCGACGCCGCCGTTGGTCGTCGCGGGGGATTGCGTCAGCGCGGCGAACGGGCCGGGCAGCGTCGGGTTGCGGAAGCTGGTGTTGCCGTCGACGTCGAGATCGATCTTCGAGCGCAAATGCGCGCCGAAGCGCAGGCGCTCGCTGGCCTGCCACGCGAGCGAGGCGGTCCAGCCAACACCGTTGCCTTCCGCGTCGATGCGCGCGCTGCCGTCGTTGCCCTGCGGCAGGATGTTCGCACTCGCGCAGGCGGTTGGCCCGATGGCCGCAAAGCAGACGGTGCCGAAATCGATCGCGCTGATCAGCTTGGTCTGCCCGCGCACCGCGGTGAGCCCCACGCTCGCCGACCAGTCGTCGTTGAGCTCGAACGCGAATGCCGGGCTCACGGCCAGCGTCTTGAGCTGAGCGGTCTGCACCTGGTAGCGCCCGACCCACTCGGGGTCGTAATCGGTGGAGAGCCCGAACGGCGTGTACAGCGCCACGGTCAACGCGCTGCGCTCGCCGATCGGCCGCGTGTGGAACACGCTGATCAGGGGCGCGGCGCCATCGGCGCTGGAGCTCGACGGCCCGATCGCCGGCGTGCCGACGGCCGAGAGGCTTTGCCGGTTGTCGAAGTCGGCGGTGAGCGAGATACCGCCGAGCGCGATGCTGGTCTGCGGCGTATCGAAGCGCGTCGCCAGCGCGGGGTTCAGCAGCGCGACGGACGCATCATCGGCGCGCGCCACGCCGCCGTGGCCGTTGGCGATCGCTGCCGCACTCTGCGACTGCACGGTGAAGCCGCTGCCGAACGCGCTGCTGCACAGGCCCGTCGCGAGCGCGACGGCGAGCACGCGGAGGGCGCGGCCCCCCGGCCGCGAAGTGTTCGATGTCGCCATGAAGCTCCCCTGTGGATACTGCGAAGGATGGTGTATCGATCTAGGCAGAACGATGACCGGCGCGCTGCGCCTTCCGCGTCGCCTTGTTCTCGTACATGCGCCGGTCCGCGAGGTCCAGCAGCTGGGTCAGGTGACGTCCGGTCGGCAGCGCGCGATCCGAACTCGCGATGCCGAAGCTGAGGCCCGCCTGCGGGAATCCGCTGGCCCGGACCTCGGTTTCCACGCGCTGCAGTTCGCGCGTGAGCCGCTGCCCCGAAAGCTCATCGCCGGACATCAGCAGCACGGCGTACTCGTCGCCGCCGAGCCGGTAGACCTCGGCGCTGTTGATCGCGAGGCCGCGCAGCCCCTGCGCCACCGCGCACAGCAGCGCATCGCCCTGGGCATGCCCTTCCTGGTCGTTGACGGCCTTCAGGCCGTCGAGGTCGATCATCGCGACGAGGAGGCCGTTGGACAGCAGCGCGCGCTCCGACTCGATGATTTCCTCGAAGCGCAGGTTGAAGGCATAGCGGTTCTTGAGGCCGGTCAGCGGGTCGGTGCTGGCCTGCCGCAGCGCGGTCTGCATGCCGAGGCGGAAGGTTTCGCGCGAGGCTTCGACCGACTTCACGCGGTCGGCCAGCGCGACGGCGAGCAGCATCGCTTCGACGGCGTTGCCGACGAGCACCAGCAGGTCGGCGTTGTCGACGAGGTCCGGCATCAGGCCGAGGTTCGCCGGAAGGATGATGAGGCCCGGGATCAGGATGGCGAGGTAGCCGGCCAGCATGAAGCGCGCCTGCGTCACGCCGTTCCGCAGCGCCCAGACGCTTGAACCGACCGCGAACGCAATCGCGAGGCCGACGAGGATCGTTGCCCAGAGATGCGCCGTGTCCGGCATCGCGAGCGAGGCCAGCAGGCCGATCGCTGCCAGCACCATCAGCGCATCGGCAAGGCGCGCCAGCCGCGGGTCGAGCTTGGGCAGCTGCAGGAAACTGCGGCAGAAGCCCGCGTGCAGCGCGGTCAGCACGATGAAGAACGGCGCGAAGTTGAGATCGGCACTGCCCAGGCCGAACCACTGGTACGGCAGGCCGAAATAGAACGCCCAGCCGAGCACCAGGCACAGCGACTGGCCGCCGTAGTAGACGTAGGCGGCAGAGCGCGTCCAGACGCCGATCAGCAGGTTGTAGACGCCCAGCGCGAGGAGGGCGCCGAGGGCAAGGCCGAAGATCAGCGTCTCGTTGCGCACACGCTCGGTGAATCGCGCCTCGCTATAGATGTCGACGCGCGGCAGTGACGTGAACATCGGCGTTTCCATCCGCACCAGCACGTCGTAGGCGGTGCCCGGCCGCAGCACCACCGCCACGCCCTGGTGCATCACGTGCGTGGACGCCTGCCCGATCCCGACGACGCCCGACTGCACGCCGCCCGGCCCGTAGACCCGCACCTCGGCGGTATGGAAGAACGTGTTGCCGGGCATGACGACATGGCGGCCGCCGTCATCGCTGCGGAAGCGCTGCCGCAGCCAGAACGCCCCGCCGCGGAAGTCGACCTTGCGCAGGCGCTGCTGACCGGTGGACCACGATTCCACCTCGGCCTGGCTTGCCGGCCACTGCGCCAAGTCGCCGGCCTCGTGGACCGCCAGCGCCACATCGGCATTGTCGGCCGGCGGCCCGAACAGCCACCAAGGGCCCGCCGCGACCGGCGTCGCGAATGACATCAGCAGCCAAACCAGCAGGGCGCGGGCCGTGACGATGATCGTGATCCCTTAGGGAGAGCTGCCGACTCCCCATTGTGCGGAACCCGGAGCGCCACACAAGGCGCAGCGCGTCAATTCCCGTCCGATGGCCGCGGAGTCAGCGCTTCAGCGCGCGCAGCGCATCCGCCATCGCGGAGTTGGCGGGTGCGGGCCCCGTCGACGGCCGTCCGCCGCCGCGGTTCGCCTCGTGTCGCGGGCCGGCGGAATCGCGCGGGCTGCGCGAATCGCGGCTGCCGCGGTCGTTCGGCGGTCGCTCGTTCGACGCCGGTCGTTCGTCGCGCTTGCCGCCGCGCGCTTCGCCCGGCACGTCGTCGAGCCGTCGTGTCAGCGCGATGCGCTTCCGCTGCACGTCGACCTCGAGCACTTTCACCTTGACCACGTCGCCGACCTTCACCACTTCGCGCGGGTCTTTGACGAACTTGTCGGCGAGCGCGCTGATGTGCACGAGCCCGTCCTGGTGCACGCCGATGTCGACGAAGGCGCCGAACGCGGCGACGTTGGTGATGACGCCTTCCAGCACCATGCCGACCTTCAGGTCTTTGAGGTCTTCGACGCCGTCGGCAAAGCGCGCGGCCTTGAACTCGGGGCGCGGGTCGCGGCCCGGCTTCTCCAGCTCGCGCACGATGTCCTTAACGGTCGGCAGGCCGAAGCGCTCGTCGGTGAAGGCCTCGAGCTTCAGCCCGCGCAGCGTCGATGCGTCGCCGATCAGTTGCCCGATCTGGCGGCCGCAGGCTTTGACGATCTTCTCGACCACCGGGTAGGCCTCGGGATGCACCGAGGACGCATCGAGCGGCTGCTCGCCGCCGGCGATGCGCAGGAAGCCGGCGCACTGCTCGAAGGTCTTGTCGCCGAGGCGCGGCACCTTCAAGAGCTCGCGGCGTGAGACGAACGCGCCGTGCTCGTCGCGATAGCGGACGATGTTTTCGGCGACGGTCGACGTCAGGCCAGAGACGCGCGCCAGCAGCGGTGCGGAAGCGGTGTTGACGAACACGCCGACGGCGTTGACGCAGTCCTCGACGCGGGCGTCGAGCGCGCGCGCCATCGCGAACTGGTTGACGTCGTGCTGGTACTGGCCGACGCCGATCGCCTTCGGCTCGATCTTCACCAGCTCCGCCAGCGGGTCCTGCAGGCGACGCGCGATCGACACGGCACCGCGGATGCTGACGTCGAGGTTCGGGAACTCGCGCGCGGCGAGCTCGGAGGCCGAGTAAACGGACGCACCGGCCTCGCTGACGACGATCTTGGTGAGCTTCAGCTCCGGGTGCTTGGCCATCAGCTCGCCGGCGAGCTTGTCGGTCTCGCGGCTGGCCGTGCCGTTGCCGATGGCGATCAGCTCGACGGCGTGTTCCGCGCAAAGCTGCTTCAGCCGCGCGATGGACGAATCCCACTGCCGCTTCGGCTCGTGCGGGTAGATGGTGTCGTACGCGACCAGCTTGCCGGTGGCGTCGACGATGGCGACCTTGACGCCGGTGCGCAGGCCCGGATCGAGCCCCATCACCGGCCGCATGCCGGCAGGGGCGGCGAGCAGCAGATCCTTCAGGTTGTCGCCGAACACGTTGATCGCCTCGGCTTCGGCCTTCTCGCGCGTCGCGCTCATCAGATCGACCGAGAGATGCATCAGCAGGCGCGCGCGCCAGGCGAGGCGGCAGGTCGTCAGCAGCCACGCGTCGGCCGCGCGGCCCTTCGGCGCGACGCCAGCGGCCAGCGCCACGCGGCCTTCGGCGTAGGCGTGGCCGGCTTCGAGGTCGGCGGTCGGCTCAAGGTCGACGCTGAGCATCTCCTCGCGACGGCCGCGCAGCAGGGCCAGCATGCGGTGCGAGGGAATGCTCGCGATCGGCTCGACGTGCTCGAAGTAGTCGCGGTACTTCGCGCCCTCGGTCTCCTTGCCCGGCATCACCTTCGAGCGCAGCACGCCCTTGGCCTGCAGCCACTCGCGCAGTTCACCGACGAGCGCCGCGTTCTCGCCGATGCGCTCGATCAGGATGGCGCGCGCGCCGTCGAGCGCTGCAGCGACGTCGGCCACGCCCTTCTCCGCATCGACGAAATCCGCCGCTCGCGATTCCGGCGCCACCGCCGGGTCGGTGATGATCGCGTCGGCCAGCGGCTCCAGCCCGGCCTCGCGGGCGATCTGCGCCTTGGTGCGGCGCTTGGGCTTGTAGGGCAGGTACAGGTCTTCGAGCCGCGACTTCGCATCGGCGGCGAGCACGTCATCGAGCAGCGCCTTCGTGAGCTTTCCCTGCTCAGCGATGGAAGCGAGGATCGCGTCGCGGCGGTCCTCCATTTCGCGCAGATAGCCGAGCTGCTGCTCGAGATTGCGCAGCTGGGTGTCGTCGAGCCCGCCGGTCACTTCCTTCCGGTAGCGGGCAATGAAGGGCACGGTCGCGCCTTCGTCCAGCAGCTCGACGGCGGCGCGCACCTGCGCGGGCTGCGCGGCGATCTCGACGGCGATGCGCTGGGCGATGCCGGCCGCGATCGACGCCGCGGAACGGGCTGGAGCGGCGAGGCCATCCACGGCGATGGCCGATGCGGGGGAAGCAGGTGCGACAGGAGCGGACATTCGGACTCGGAAGCAACGGAACGAGGACGGCGATTGTCCTCGCCGTCGCCGATGGCGCACAGGCTGGTGCGCCGCGTCGGGCTGTGCTTGGTCGGACTCAGTCCGCGTGACGCCCGCGGCTGGCGCGCCCGGCCCACGACCCGCCGTACTCCCACGGCATCGGCGCGCGATGGCCCTTCGGGCAGTGGCAGGGCGCGGTGGGGCCCCACTCGGCGCCGCGCATCAGGCCGTTGCCCTGGCGCTGCCAGTAGAAGGTCGGGGCCGGCGTTTCCCGGCCGCCGACTTCGGCCAATGTCGCAGCGTCGAATTGCCGACCGTTCGCGAACACGGTCGCCACCTTCGCGCTGTCGTTCAACTCGACCAGCGGATTGCCGTCGACGATGACGAGGTCGGCCTTCTTGCCGGCCTCGATCGAGCCGAGGTCGGCGCGGTAGCCGAGGTGGTCGGCGCCGTCGATGGTGAAGGCCCGCAGCGCCTCGAAGTTGCTGAAGCCGCCCTGCGCCAGCGACCACATCTCCCAGTGCGAGCCGAGGCCCTGCAGCTGGCCGTGGCCGCCCACGTGCACGCGCACGCCGGCGTCGCGGAGCTTCTTCAGCGACTCGGCCACGGTGATGTGCCAGTAGTCCCAGTCCGGGCCCGTTTCGCGGCGGATGGCGCGGGCCTCCAGTGTCTCGCGCGGGAAGTAGCGCAGCAGGCGCTCGTTCTGCCAGACATTGTCGCGCGCGTACCACCAGTACTCGCCGGAGAGCCCGCCGAAGCTCACGTTGAGCGTCGGCGTGTTGCGCACGCCGGTCTGCCGCCACAGCTCGATGACGTCGCGGCGCAGCGGCGCCACCGGCAGGTTGTGCTCGATGTTGCTGCTGCCGTCGACGATCATCGTCAGGTTGTGCTGGAAGGTGCTGCCGCCTTCCTCGACGGTCATCATCCCGAGCTCGCGCGCGGCCTGGTTGATCTGCTGGCGCTGGTCGCGGCGCGGCTGGTTGTAGCTCTTCACCGCGAACACGCCGTTGGCGCGCAGCCGGCGCAGGTGGGCGCGGGCGTCGTCGATCGAGTTGATGACGGCTTTGAAGTCGCCGTCGGCGCCGTAGAGGATCGTTCCGGTCGAGAACACGCGGGGCCCCAGCAGTCGCCCGGCCTCGACCAGCTCGGCCTGCGAGAACACCGTCTCGGTGTTGGCCGACGGGTCGAACATCGTGGTCACGCCGAAGGCGAGATTGGCCGCGTAGGCCCAGTTCGCCTGCGGGATGATGCCGCTGAAGAAGTGGCTGGCGTGCGAGTGCACGTCGATGTAGCCCGGCAGAACGGTTTTGCCGGCGGCGTCGACGACGCGCGCGCCTTGCGGGATGGCCACTTCGCCGGCACGGCCGACGGCCACGATGCGGTCGCCGCGCAGCATGACCACGCCGTCTTCGATGACCTCCTGCGTGGTTTCCGCATCGCGCATGGTGATGACGCGGCCGCCGGTGACGGCCACGACCTCGGTCGGCGTATCGACGGGCACGCGCAGGCCCAGCGCCTTGCCGCCGTCGTCGCGCGTCGCGCCGACCCCGCGGCTGACGTAGCGCTCGCCCACCAGCCAGTGCAGCGTGTCGGCGTCCGACCAGTGCAGGTAGGCGCCCACGTCGGTGGTCAGCGCGGTCACCGGCACGGCCTTGCTGTCCTTCGAGAGCGCCACGGCCGCGCCGGTCTGCGGCAGCGGTGCGACGTAGGCGTTGTAGAGCTCGGTGAAGGCGACGCGCTGGCCATCCGGCGACACGCTGACGCCGTCGACGTACTTCAGGTCGAGCACGTCGCGACGGTCCTCGCCGTGCAGGCCCACCGACGCGAGCTTCTTCGACAGTCCGCCGCCGGTGAGGAACAGCACGCGCGTGCCGTCGGCGTTGAACTGCGGCTCGCGGCCGTCACTGGCCAGCTCGCGCGGCTCGCCGCCGGCCGCGGGCATCACGAAGATGCCGGCGTCGCGCCCCCAGGCGCTGCCGATCACCGAGTTGCCGCGGTCGCGCACGAACAACACGCTGCGGCCGTCCGGCGAATAGCGCGGGCCGTAGTAGATGCCGCGCGCGGTGGTGAGTACGCGCTCGGTTCCGCTGGCGATGTCGCGTTCGACGATGGCGCCGCGCGTTTCGTCGTTCCACGTGGTGAAGATCAGTTTGCTGCCATCCGGCGAGAACGCCGGCTGGTACTCGAAGCGGTCGTCGCGGTCGGTGAGCGCGCGCGGCGCGCCATTGCCCTCGCGCAGCCACAGCCGGCCGACCGCGTGGAAGGCCACGCGCCGGCCGTTCGCCGACGTGGCCACGTCGCGCACCATGCGCGGCGAGAACGTGCCGACCGGCAGCGTCTTCTGCTGGCGCGGCGCCTCGGTGACGCGCTGCTCGACTTCGGCAGTGAACGGAACGTTCGCCGCCTCGCCGCTGGCCGCGTCGACGCGCCAGAACTTGCCGTCCTTGCCCCACACCACGAGCGCTGAGCCATCCGGCGTCCAGTCGAAGTTCGCGTACGGCCCGAAGATCGCCCAGCCTTCCTGCTGGTCGCGCGCGAGGCCGTCCCACAGCGGACGCACCTGGCCGGAGTCGAGATCCATCAGGTGCAGCACGCTCTTTTCGCGGATGCGCTTCACGAAGGCGAGGGTCTTGCCGTCGGGCGAGGGCTGCGGGCGCACCGCGCCGCCGGGGCTGCTGATGAGCGTTTCGATCTCGCCGGTTTCGCGGTCCAGCCGCTTGATGGCGTAGATCAGCCCGTGCGGGTTCTTGTTGTACTGGAAGCTCGGGCCTTCGCTGACGTCCTCGCTGAAGTACACGTAGCGGCCGTCGGGCGAGACGGCCGGTTCGCCGAGGTCCTGCTGGTCGTTCTTCTGCTTGGTGAGCTGCAGGCCGTCGCCGCCGTCGCGGTGGTACAGCCACAGTTCGCCCGCACCGAGCGAGCGCAGGCCGGTGAAGTGCTTGCGGCCGACGAGGTACTGGCCGTCCGGCGTCCACGCCGGGTTGTTGAGCAGGCGGAAGCGCTCCTTCGTCACCTGCGTCGCACCGCTGCCGTCAGCGCGCATCCGCCACAGGTTGTTGCCGCCGTCGCGGTCGGAGGTGTACGCGATCTCCGAACCATCGGGCGAGAAGCGCGGCTGGATGTCCCACGCGGGCCCGGACGTGACGCGCGTGGCGCGGCCGCCGCCGATCGGCAGTCGATAGATATCCCCGAGCATCGAGAACACCAGCGTGCGGCCGTCGGGCGCCACGTCGAGGTCGAGCCAGGTGCCCTCGTCGGTGCTGAAGCGCACCGTATTGGTCGGGCCGTGCTCGGCGTTGACGTCCCACGTCGGCGCGTCCGCCGCCGAGGCAGCGAAGGACGCCGCGGCGAAAGACGCAAGGGCGAGCGCCGAAGCGATGGCGAGGCGGGAATGGCGCATGCGTGGGTTCCCCTGGGGCGAGGCCCGAGCGTAACGCCAGACCTGCCGCTCGGCCCGTGCCGAAGCGCAGGGTTTGGTCAGCGCTGCGTTGTCGCGCGACGCTCGCGCTGCTGACGTCTCGCCGCGGCGTCCTGCAGGATGCGCGCCCGCCCATCGGCGTCGGCGCCGTGCCAGGCCTTGATCTCGTCGAGCGTGCGGCCGCAGCCGAGGCACTCGTCGGCGTCGTCGAGGCAGCACTGGCGGACGCACGGCGACGCCGGCGTCGGTTCAGTCCGCGGCGGGCCGGTCGGCGCCAAGGCGAGCCTCCAGCGCGGCAAGGCGCGCTTCCAGTGCCTCGATGCGAGCCAGCAGGGCGTCGCTGCCGCGCGCAGCGGGTTCTCGCACCGCCGCCGCGCCGCTGTCCGTCACCATCGCGCTGATGTCGACGTCGCCGCAAAGCCGATGCGCCCAGCGGCCCTCGCGCTGGCCCGGCGCGCGCGGCAGGGCCACGGCGAAGCCGCGGGCCGCAAGGCGTTCAAGCGCGTGCGCGAGGTCATCGGCGTCGGCGTAGCGGTGCAGGCGCTCGCTGCGGGCGAGCAGTTCGCCGGCGGTCTGCGGGCCGCGCAGCAGCAGCAGCGCGAGCGCGGCGAGCTGGCTGCGGGTCAGCTCCAGCGCGCGCGTGGCCGTGTGCTCGAAGCGCAGCGCGCGGGCGCCGTCGACGCGACGCGCGAGGCCCTTGGCTTCAAGGCCGCGCAGCGCGCGCGCCACGTCGCCGGGTTCGAGCGCCATCACCGGCTCGCGGCTGGTTCTCTGGTTCGCCGCCTGCAGCGCCGCGTTCTCGGTGAGTGGGTACTGCTCGGGGGTCGTGGCCTCCTTCTCGACGAGGCAGCCGAGCACGCGCGCCTCGTTGGCGTCGAGCAGGAGGAAGAGGGTGTCGGTCATCGGGGACGGGTGCCGGCAGGGCGCCGCGCTCGGCAGCGGAGGCCGCCAGCGTAACGGAGTGCAGCGACCGCCGACGCGCGGCACTTCACCTGCGCTGCAGTCGCGTGTGGGCACGCTGCGCACATGCCCCACGCCCTCGTCTGGTTCAAGCGCGACCTGCGCACGGTCGACCACGCGCCTCTGCTTGCCGCGGCGGCCAGCGGGCGTCCAGTGCTTCCGGTGTACATGATCGAACCGGACCTGTGGCGCCAGGACGACGCCAGCGCGCGGCAGTGGGCGGTGTTCCGCGAAGCGCTCGAGGAGCTCCGCGCAGCGCTTGATGCGCTCGGTGCGCCGATGCAGGTGCTGCGCGGCGACGCGCTTGAGGTCTTCGCGGCGCTGCACGGCGCCTACGGCCTCGCCGAAGTGCACGCGCACGAAGAAACCGGCAATGCCTGGACCTTCGCGCGCGACCGCCGCGTGGGCGCGTGGCTGCGCGAGCGCGGCATCGCCTTCATCGAGCACCCGAACGGCAGCACGGTGCGGCGGCTGAAACGTCGCGACGGCTGGGCGAAGCGCTGGGAGCAGCACAACGGCGACGACCCGCATCCGCCGCCCGCGGCCCTGCGCCCCGCCGAGGCTTCGGCGACGACGTCTGGCGCCGCGGCGAGCGATGGCAGCGCGTCGCGGCTCTGGCTGTCGGACCGTCGCTGCGACGTGCTGCCCGACGCGCGCGCCCTCGCCCTCGCCGACGACCCGTGCCCCGGCCGGCAGCCCGGCGGTCGCGCGTCGGCGCTGCGCCTGCTCGCCAGCTTCGTCGACGGGCGCGGCGCGAATTACTCGCGCGGCATGAGCAGTCCGTTGACGGCGCCAAAGGTGTGCTCGCGGCTGTCGGTGCACTTCGCCGCCGGCACGCTGTCGATCCGCGAGGCCGTGGCCGCCTCGCGCGCCGCGCAGTGGGCCGGCCGCGGCACGCCGGCGCGGGCGCTGCAGAGCTTTGAATCGCGCCTGCACTGGCAGGGCCACTTCATGCAGAAGCTGGAGAGCGAGCCCGCCATCGAGTTCCGCAACACCCACCGCGGCTTCGACGGCCTGCGCGAAAGTCACTTCGACGCCGCGGCGTTCGACGCCTGGCGCACCGGCACCACCGGCTGGCCGTTCGTCGACGCCTGCATGCGCAGGCTGATCGCCACCGGCTGGATCAATTTCCGCATGCGCGCGATGCTGGTCGCGATCGCGAGCTACCACCTGTGGCTGCACTGGCGCGAGACCGGCCTGCACCTCGCCCGGCAGTTCACCGACTACGAGCCGGGCATCCACTGGCCGCAGGTGCAGATGCAGAGCGGCGTGACCGGCATCAACATCCCGCGCATCTACAACCCGGTGAAGCAGGGGCTCGACCAGGATCCCGACGGCAGGTTCGTGCAGCGCTGGGTGCCCGAGCTTGGCCGCGTGCCAGCGCCGTGGATCCACTGCCCGTGGAAACTGCCGCCGGCGCAGCTTGCGAAGTACGGCGTCGTGCTCGGCCGCGACTACCCGACGCCGGTGCGCGACCATGAGCAGGCCGCCCGCGAAGCGAAGGCGAGGCTCACCGCGTGGTGGCGCGAGGCCGACGGCATGCGCGAAGGCGCCAAGGCCGTGCTCGTCAGGCACGGCAGTCGGATGAAGCAGGCGCGGCCACGGCTCGACGCGCGGCCAAAAGAAAGCCCCGCGTCGCGCGGGGCGACGCAGGGCGGTCTTTTCGAGTAGCCGGTTCGACGGATGCCCGTCGAACGGCGCGCCGAGGCTTAGAAGCTGTAGTTCAGACGACCGTAGACGAAGCGGCCCGAACGACCGAACGGCGAGTAGTTCGAGAACGGCGTGTTGCCCGTGCCGTTGAGTGCGGCCGGGAACGGATCCGGATACTCGTCGGTCAGGTTCTCGGCGCCGATCGCGAGCTCCAGGCCCTCCCAAAGGGTCACGCGGCCTTCGAGATCGACGAGCACTTTCGGGCTCAGGATGAAGTCGAGCGCCGGCGTGGTGCCCGGCGTCAGCACTTCGCCGTAGCGCGTCGCGCGAAGCGTGGCGCCGAAGCGGTCCAGCGACCAGTCGAGGCTGGCGATGTACTTGTCCTTCGGGGCGCCTTCCTCGAACGTCAGCACGTTGATGCGGTCGAACAGCCGGATGTTCGGATCGATCGACGCGATCGGCGCGGTGGTCGGCGTGCGGGTCACGTCGGTCGAGTTGAAGTTCGCCGACAGCGTCAGGTCGAACAGACCCGCCGACTCGGTGACGAACGGCGCGGTGAACACGATGTCCACGCCCTGCGTTTCCGTGTCGACGCCGTTGATGAAGAAGCGCCCGCCGCCGATGCCGACGAAGCCCTGCGAGGTCAGGAAGTTGCGCACGCTGGCCTGCGTCAGGTTCTCCGAGAGCACGATGCGGTTGTCGATGTCGATGCGGTAGGCGTCGATCGTCAGCGACATCTCGCCGAAGTTGAACACCGCGCCGAGGCTGAAGTTGATCGACTCCTCCGCTTCCAGCGGCTGGGCGCCGAGCGCCTGCGCCACCGGGTCGGCCACCGGGAAGGTGGTGATGTCGAACGGCACGCCGTTGATGAAGTTGGTCGAGGTCGCGGTGAAGAACTGCTGCTGCGGCGACGGCGCGCGGAAGCCGTTCTGCACCGAACCGCGCAGCGCGAACGACTCCGAGAAGTCGTAGCGCGACGCGAACTTGCCGGTCACGTTGCCGCCGAAGTCGGAATAGTCCTCGGCGCGCACCGCGACCGACGCCAGCCACTGCTCGGTCACGTTGGCTTCGAGATCGACGTACACGCCGATCGCGTCGCGGTCCTCGTCCACCACGTTGCTGGGACGGAAGCCGGGGAACACCTGCGCGCCGGAGGCCGTGGCGCAGCCACCGGCGGCGATCTGTGCGGCCGTGGGAGCGGTGCAGCCCGTGCTGCCGAGCGGCAGCAGCACGCCGCCGTTGCGCCACGAGTTCGGCTCGCCGGCGTTGATGGCGTACGACTCGGTGCGCGCCTCGAGGCCGGCGGCGAGGTAGATGTCCGACGCGAAGCTGTCGTTTGCGAAGCTGCGCGTGCCGCCGAAGTTGAACGTCGTCTGCGAGTAATCGAAACCGCCCGCGTTGAAGACCGTCTGGCTGGACGGGCCGATCGAGCGGTTCAGCGTGTTCTCGATGGTGAAGGCCATCTCGTTCCGGCCGAACACCAGCGAGGTGTCCATCGACCATTCGCCCCAGTTCCACTTGATGCCGCCCGCCGCGCTGGCGTCGGTGACGTTGGGCGCGATGATCGGCAGGAAGCCGCTCGGGTAGATCGAGATCACGTTGCGCTCGTCGAGCGCGCGGCGGAAGAAGCCGGCGGAACGCGCGTCACGGTCCTGCCAGCTGGCCCAGCCGTAAAGGCGCGCGCCACTGTCGAGGTCGATACCGGCGTTGGCGAACAGCGTCTTCTGGTCGAGCTCCGGCTCGCCGTACCACGCGTTGAAGCGGTTGATCGTCGCCTCGCGCGGGTCGAACGCGCCCGCGACCAGCGGGTACTGCTGGCGCACGTCGAAACCGCCGCGCTCGGTGCGCTCCTGGTCCTTGTATTCGGCCGCGATGGTCAGGAAGCCGGCACCGCCGAGTGACAGGCCTTTCCACGCGGAGACGGTCGTGGTTTCGCCGTCGGTGACGCTGCGCGAAATGCGGCCCGGCGACGGCCAGGTCGCATTGGCCGGCGCGTTGCCGGTGATCACTTCGTAATCCGTGTCGCGCTGGCCGTAGCTCACGGTCACGCCGCCGCCGTCATCGTCCTCGCGCAGCAGCACGTTGATGACGCCGGCGATCGCGTCGGAACCGTACTGCGCCGAAGCGCCGTCGCGCAGCACTTCGACGGTGCGAACGGCGGCGGTCGGGATGGTGTTGAGGTCGACGGCCGACGAGCCGCGGCCGACGGTGCCGTTGACGTTGACCAGCGCGGCGGCGTGGCGGCGCTTGCCGTTCAGCAGCACGAGGGTCTGGTCGGGTGCCAGGCCGCGCAGCGCGGCGGGGCGAACGGTGTCGGTGCCGTCGGCGAGGCCGGGGCGCGGGAAGTTGAACGAGGGCAGGGCGACCGACAGCGCCTGGTTGATCTCCGGCGAGCCGGTGCGCTGGAGCTGCTCCACGCTGATCGCGTCGACCGGCGCCGCGGTGTCGGCGGCGGAACGGCCCGCCACGCGCGTACCGGTGACGACGATGGCGTCGAGGGTCAGGGTGTCGTCGGCGGCTTCGGTGGTGGCCGGCGCGGCGGACTGGGCTTGCAGCGCGCCGGCCGTCAGGGCCGAGGCGATGGCAAGGGCGAGCAGGGCGGGTTTGGTCATGGCGACATCCTTGGGGCGAAGGTTCGACGCAGCGGACGGAGAAGAACGGTTGTGTGGAACATGAAAGTTGCCTGACGGAAGATGCGTTATGAATTTGTTTCGGACAAGTCGCCAGAGGTCACCGTGACGTCTTCCTCACGCCGCGCCGACGCAGCCCTCATCGTGACCCCGGGTGACGGACCATGACCCGGGGATCGCTCGACGGGATGGCGGCACTCGACGAGCGCCTCGTCCGCGCGACGCGACGCCTGCGCCTGCTGCAGGCCATCAGCTGGAAGCACCGCGTGCAGCGCGAGTTCCTCGAGCGTTGGCGACGCGGCGTGCAGCGCCTGCCCGACCCCGAGTACGTCGTGGAGGACCACGCCGACGTGCGGGCCGAACTGCGCGCGATCGCCGAGGCCTGCAACCCCGACGAGCCGCTGGGCCTGTACCTGCGCCGCACCGCCGACAGCTGGCACACGGCCGCACAGTTGCTTGAAGCGGCCGGAACGTCGGCGGTGACCGACCATTCGATCCGGCTGTTCGGCCGCCCCGATGACGTGCTGCCCGGCGGTGCCGTGTCGAGCCTTGACGCCGCCATGCACTTCATCCGCATCGCCGACGAGCTCGACGCCGAATTGCGCGTGGTCGATACCGACGATGACGCCGTCGAGGCGCCCGTCGTCCGCGAGCGCTTGCAGTCCGACATGGACGGCTTCTTCGGGCCCGGCAAGGTGAGCGTGGAGCTCGATCCCGACCTGATCGCCAAGGCCGCCGCCGGCCCCACGCGCATCCGGCTGCGCAGCGGTGCCGCCTTCAGCGAGTACGACATCCACCAGCTGCGCGAGCACGAGGCCTTCGTGCACACGCTCACCGCGCTCAACGGCCGCGAGCAGCCGCATTTCACCTCGCTGGCGCGCACCTCGCCGCGCATCATCGCCACGCAGGAAGGGCTCGCGGTGTTCGCCGAGCTGATCACCGGCCACATCGACATCGAGCGCATGAAGCGCATCAGCCTGCGCATCCTCGCCATCGACATGGCCCTGCGCGGCGCGGACTTCATCGACGTGTTCCGGTTCTTCCTCGATGCCGGCCAGCGCGAGCCGGAGAGCTTCTCCTCCGCCGCGCGGGTGTTCCGCGGCGTGCCGGTCACCGGTGGCGCGGCCTTCACCAAGGACGGCGTGTACCTCGCCGGCCTCGTGCGGGTGCACACGTTCTTCCGCTGGTGCCTGCGGCAGAAGAAGCTCGCGCTCACGCACCGCCTGTTCGCCGGGAAGATGACCCTCGAGGACGTGTTCGACCTCGCGCCGGCCTTCGAAAGCGGCGCTATCGCGCCCGCGCACTACCTGCCGCCGTGGGCGCGGCGCGCGAATGGTTTGGCCGGCATCCTCGCGTTCTCGCTGTTCGCCAACACGATCCGGCTGGACAAGGTCGACATCGACAACCTCGACGCGGTGCCGCGGCTGTTCGGGGTGGCGGTGGCGGAGCCGCGGGATGTGGGGCGGTAGGGCGACGTCTTTCCGTGCCTGCCTCGCGTGACCGACGGGCCGCTTTCGCGGACTCGGGGCTGTCCTGCCCCGAGCCGCGCGCTCGGCGTCCTGCCTCGCTGGCGCTGGCCCGTCGTTCCCGCGGGCGCGGCGCGATTCCGCCTTGCCGCAACGTCTCGCGCGGCGGACGTGCCGCAGCCGCCGCAAGCCCGCACCCGGGAGCGACGATCTCGCGGCATCGCACCGTCCGAGCGAGCTTCGGATTCGCCGAGTAGCGCGAGGGGCCGCCTTGCTGGCGCCGGTCGCGGCGAATAAGGAGCCCCAGCGCGCGGTTGAGGCGCAAGGTCCGAAGGACCGGCTCAGGGATGAGCCGTCCGATCGAGGGGCAGGACGCCCCCTTCGATCGGACCGCCGACAATCTCGGGAAGAAGGTGATGGGGCGGGCCAGCCGCGAGCGGCGGCAGCAAGGCGGGCACCGCGAAGATCCCATACGCCCCCGTCCGCAGCGGTCATCGCGCCGTGGCTAGAATGCGGATTCGCCTTCGAAAGACCCCAGTGATGTCCGAACACGACGCGTTCAAACAGGCCGCCCTCGACTACCACCGCCAGGCGCCGGCGGGAAAGATCAAGGTCATGCCGACCAAGGCGCTGGTCACCCAGCGCGACCTGTCGCTGGCCTATTCGCCCGGCGTCGCCGCGGCCTGCGAGGCGATCGTGGCCGACCCGGCCAGCGCCAGCGACTACACCGCGCGCGGCAACCTCGTTGGCGTCATCACCAATGGCACGGCGGTGCTCGGCCTCGGCAACATCGGGCCGCTGGCCGGCAAGCCGGTGATGGAAGGCAAGGGCGTGCTGTTCCAGAAGTTCGCCGGCATCGACGTGTTCGACCTCGAAGTCGACGAGAAAGACCCCGACAAACTGGTCGAGATCATCGCCTCGCTGGAGCCGACCTTCGGCGGCATCAACCTCGAGGACATCAAGGCGCCGGAGTGCTTCATCGTCGAGCGCAAGCTTCGCGAGCGGATGAACATCCCGGTCTTCCACGACGACCAGCACGGCACGGCGATCATCGTCGGTGCGGCGATCACCAACGCGCTGCACGTGGTCGGCAAGCAGATCGGCGAAGTGAAGCTCGCCGTCAGCGGTGCGGGCGCGGCGGGCATCGCCTGCCTCGACATGCTGGTGGCGCTGGGCATGAAGCGCGAGAACATCCTCGTTGTCGACAAGGACGGCGTGCTGCACACCGGCCGCACCGATCTGAATGAAGGCACGGTGCGCTACGCCCGCGAGACGGCGTTCCGCTCGCTCGCCGAGATCGTGAACGGCGCCGACATTTTCCTCGGCCTCTCGGCCGGCGGCGTGCTGAAGGCCGAGATGGTCGCCACGATGGCGCCGCGTCCGATCATCTTCGCGCTGGCCAACCCGAACCCGGAAATCCATCCGGCCGAAGCGAAGGCCGTGCGCCCGGACGCGATCATCGCCACCGGCCGCAGCGACTACCCGAACCAGGTCAACAACGCGCTCTGCTTCCCGTACATCTTCCGCGGTGCGCTGGATGTGGGCGCCACGACGATCAACGAGGAGATGAAGCGCGCTTGCGTCATCGCCATCGCCGAACTCGCCCGCCGCGAAGCGACCGACCTCGGCAGCGCCTACGGCGGCGAGCCGCTGCAGTTCGGCGCCGAATCGCTGATTCCGCGGCCCTTCGACCCGCGCCTGCTCGTTTCTCTTGCGCCTGCAGTGGCCGAAGCGGCCATGCGCTCCGGCGTGGCGACGCGCCCGGTCGACATCGCCCAGTACCGCGACCGCCTGAGCCAGTGGGTGTTCCGCACCGGCCTGATGATGAAGCCGGTGTTCGATCGCGCGCGCGTCAACCGCCAGCGCGTGGTTTACGCCGAAGGTGAGGAAGAGAACGTGCTGCGCGCCGTGCAGACGGTGGTGGACGAAGGGCTCGCGCATCCGATCCTGGTCGGACGCCCGGCCATCATCGAACGCCGCATCCAGCGCCTCGGCCTGCGTATCCGCCCGGGCGTGGACGTCAGCATCACCAACATCGACGACGATCCGCGCTTCAACGAGTACTGGCAGCTTTACCACCAGATCATGCAGCGCCGCGGCGTGACGCCGTCGGCGGCGAAGGCCATCGTGCGCGGTCGCGACACGGTGATCGCCGCGCTGATGGTGCGTCGCGGCGAAGCCGACGCGATGCTCTGCGGCATGGTCGGCCGCTACGCGCGCAAGCTGCGCTACGTGCGCGAAGTGCTCGGCCTCGATGACGGCAGCAAGGGCTTGTCGGCGCTCTCGGCGGTGCTCAACGACAAGGGCGTGTTCTTCTTCGCCGACACCCACGTGCAGGTCGAGCCGAGCGCGGAGCAGATCGCCGACTGCGTGCAGCAGGCCGCGTTCCGCCTGCGCCTGTTCGGGGTGGCGCCGAAGGTGGCCCTGGTCGGGCATTCGAACTTCGGCAGCTCCGAGGCGCCGTCGGCGCAGAAGCTGCGCGACGCGCTGGCGATCCTGCACGAGCGCGAGCCCAAGCTCGAGGTGGAAGGCGAGATGCACGCCGACCTGGCCTTCAACGAGGAGCTCCGCGAGCGCGTGTTCCCGAATTCGCGCTTGAAGGGCCGCGCGAACCTGCTCGTCTTCGCCAACATCGACGCGGCGAACGCGGCGTACAACCTGACTCGCGCGATGACCGACGGCGTGGGCTTGGGCCCGATCCTGATGGGCCTGTCGAAGTCGGCGCACGTGCTGACGCCGTCGGCCACCATCCGCCGCATCGTCAACATGACGGCGGTGGCCGCGGTGGATGCGCAGATCCGCGCCGAGCGCGCCGTCTGATCATGGAAGAGCGCGTCGCGGTCGAACGCGTCTTCGGCGCGCCGGCCGCGACGCCGTTCCGCGCCACGGTGCTGGTCATCGCATATCGCATGGCCGGCACGATCCTCGAGGCGCTGGAGTCCGTGCTCGCGCAGGACCTGCCCTGCGAGGTCATCGTCTCGGACGATTGCTCCAGCGATGACGCGCTCGATCGCTGCGCCGCCCGACTCGCCGGCTACGTCGGGCCGCATCGCGTCCGTCTGCGTTCGACGGCCGAAAACCGCGGCTTGTGCGGGCACCTCGTCGAGCTGGCCGCACTCGCCACCGCGCCCATCCTCGTGTTCCAGGCCGGCGACGACGCCAGCAAGCCCGGCCGCGTGCGTGCGCTGCTGGTTGAGCTCGATGCGCATCCCGAAGCGATGCTCGTGGGATCGACTGTCGACGACATCGATGCGAGCGGTGCGCTGCTCGTCGCCGCCACGCGCGGCCAGCCGCCGCGGATGACCCAGCGCGATTTCCTGCGCGCCGGCTCGATGTGCACCGTGCTCGGCGCCAGCATGGCCGTGCGACGCACCTTGCTCGTCGATCTGCCGCCGCTGGTGGGCAAGGTCGAGGACAACATGCTGAGCCTGCGCGCGGCGTTGCTCGGCGAGGCCCGCTGCCTGGCGGAGCCGCTGCTGCGCTACCGCCGCCACGACGCCAACCTCGGCGATTGGGTGTTCGACCGCAGCGGCAAGGATCTCGCCACCTGGGAGCGCCGCCAGCGTCGCGTCGCGGCGATGTATGACGAGATCGCCGCGGACCAAGAGTGCTGTGTCGCCGCGCTGCCGCAGCTCGATCCCGAACGGCGCCGGCTCGGGCTGGCGCTCGCCACGCTGTACCGCCGCGAAGCCGCGATGCGCCATGCGATGCTGTCGCCGCGCCGCCGCGACTGGCTGCATCCGCTGTGGATTGGCCTGACCACGCCGGGCCTGCGCCGCAAGAGCGCGGAGCGTGCGCTGAAGCTGCTAGTGCCGCGGCGCTGGTTCGGGCGGCGCGGCTGATCCGGCGACGGCCTGCGTCGCCGTATTCGTATGCAGGTCATCCGGGGCCACGTCGGCGTCATCGGGCCCGCTGCTAGACTTCCGACTCTAAAAGCCGCGCACGGGCGCGGGAGGAACGAGCATGAACTGGCTGCAGGATGTGTTGGCGAACGACATCGACCCCACCGAGACCCAGGAGTGGCTGGAGTCGCTGAAAGCGGTCATCGACGCCGACGGCCCCGAGCGCGCGCACCACATTCTCGAGCGGATGGTGGAGCTCACGCGTCGCGCCGGCGCGCACCTGCCCTTCGTGCCGACCACCGAGTACATCAACACCATCCCGCCGCATCTCGAAGCGAAGATGCCCGGCGACGCGCAGATGGAATGGAAGCTGCGCTCGCTGATCCGCTGGAACGCGCTGGCGATGGTCGTGCGCGCGAATCGCAAGCCTGGCGAGCTTGGCGGGCACATCGCCAGCTTCGCGTCGGCCGCGACGCTGTACGACGTCGGCTTCAACCATTTCTGGCGCGCGCCGAACGAGTCGCATCCGGGTGATCTGCTGTTCATCCAGGGCCACAGTTCGCCGGGTGTCTACGCCCGCGCCTTCCTCGAAGGCCGCCTCACCGAAGAGCAGCTCGACCACTTCCGCATGGAAGTCGACGGAAAGGGCATCTCGAGCTACCCGCACCCGTGGCTGATGCCCGATTTCTGGCAGACGCCCACCGTGTCGATGGGCCTCGGCCCCATCGCCGCCATCTACCAGGCGCGCTTCTGGAAGTACCTCGAAGCCCGCGGCCTGATGCCGGTGTCGGATCGCAAGGTGTGGTGCTTCATGGGCGACGGCGAATGCGACGAGCCCGAGAGCCTCGGCGCGATTTCGCTGGCCGGCCGCGAGGGCCTCGACAACCTCGTGTTCGTCATCAACTGCAACCTGCAGCGCCTCGACGGCCCGGTGCGCGGCAACGGCAAGATCATCCAGGAGCTGGAGGGCATGTTCCGCGGCGCCGGCTGGAACGCGCTCAAGGTCATCTGGGGCAGCTATTGGGACCCGCTGCTCGCCAAGGACACCAATGGCACGCTCAAGAAGCTGATGATGGAAACCGTCGACGGCGAGTACCAGAACTGCAAGGCCTTCGGCGGCGCGTACACGCGCGAGAACTTCTTCGGCAAATACGAGGAAACGAAACAGATGGTCGCCTCGCTGTCCGACGAGGACATCTGGCGCCTCAACCGCGGCGGCCACGACCCGCACAAGGTGTACGCGGCGTATGCCGCCGCCACCGCGCACAAGGGCCAGCCCACCGTGATCCTCGCCAAGACGGTGAAGGGCTACGGCATGGGCAAGGCCGGTGAGTCGATCAACATCACCCACCAGCAGAAGAAGCTCGACGACGCGGCGGTGAAGGCCTTCCGCGACCGCTTCAACATCCCGGTGAGCGACGAGCAGCTGCCCGACGTGCCGTTCTACCACCCGGGCCCGGACGCGCCGGAAGTGCAGTACCTCAAAGCGCGTCGCGCCGCCCTCGGCGGCTCGCTTCCGCAGCGCCGCGTCAAGGCCAGCGAGTCGCTGCCCACGCCGTCGCTCGACGTCTTCGACCGCCTGCTCAAGAGCAGCGGCGACCGCGAGATCAGCACCACGATGGCCTTCGTGCAGGCGCTGAACGTGATCCTGCGCGACAAGGCGATCGGCCCGCGCACCGTGCCGATCATCTGCGACGAAGCGCGCACCTTCGGCATGGAAGGCCTGTTCCGCCAGATCGGCATCTACTCGCCGCACGGCCAGAAGTACAAGCCGGTCGACGCCGACCAGCTGATGTTCTACCGCGAGGACAATGCGGGCCAAGTGCTGCAGGAAGGCATCAACGAAGCCGGCAGCTTCTCGAGCTGGATGGCCGCGGCGACCAGCTACAGCACCAACGACGTGCCGATGCTGCCGTTCTACATCTTCTATTCGATGTTCGGCTTCCAGCGCATTGGCGATTCCGCGTGGCAGGCCGCCGACATGCGCGCGCGCGGCTTCCTGCTCGGCGCCACCGCCGGCCGCACCACGCTCAACGGCGAAGGTCTGCAGCACGAGGACGGCCACTCGCAGCTGCTGGCCGGCAACATCCCGAACTGCCGCCCCTACGACCCGACCTTCGCCTACGAGGTCGCGGTGGTGCTGCAGTACGGCATGCGGCGGATGATGACGGAGCAGGTGGACGAGTATTACTACCTGACCCTGATGAACGAGAACTACGCCCACCCGGACATGCCGGAAGGCGCGGCGGACGGAATCATCAAGGGCATGTACCTGCTCAAAGACGCCGGCAAGCCGAAGAAGGGCGAGCTGCGCGTGCAGCTGATGGGCTCGGGCACGATCCTGCGCGAGGCGATCTTCGCCGCCGAATTGCTCGACAAGGAGTTCGGCGTCTCGTCGGACATCTGGAGCTGCCCGAGCTTCACCGAGCTGCGCCGCGACGGCTTCGACGCCGAGCGCTGGAACCGCATGCACCCGGAAGCGAAGACGCCGCGCAAAGCGTACGTCACTGAGCTGCTCGAAGGCCGCCAGGGCCCGGCCATCGCCGCCACCGACTACGTGCGCCAGTTCGCCGACCAGATCCGCGCCTTCGTGCCGATGAAGTACACCGTGCTCGGCACCGACGGCTTCGGCCGCTCAGACACCCGCGCCAACCTGCGTCGCCACTTCGAAGTGGACCGCTACTACATCGCGCACGCCGCCGTCGCCGCGCTCGCGGCCGAGGGCAAGATGAACGCCAAGGACGTCGCGCGCGCGATCAAGGTGTTCAACATCGACCCCGAGAAGGCCAACCCGATCGGGGTGTGATCGACCGGGCGTGGTCGGCCGGTGTCGGCCCGTGGTCGGTGTCGGCACGGGTCGGACCGCTGCGCCGGCGCGCCGCTGCGGCGGCGCGGCGGGATTCCCCTGCGGCGTTGCGATAGATTCGGCGCGTCCTTGGCCGAGGCGTCCCGGTGCAGCTCGACGAACGTACGCTGTTCTTCACGATGGGGCTGCTGACCGGGCTGCTGGCCCTGGTCGCTTGGGGCGTGCGCACGGGCTTCGGTGAGCGTGCCCGTGGGCTCGGCGCGTGGTCGCTGGGCATGGCCGCCAAAGCGATCCCGTCCCTGATGATCGCCATGCTCCCCGCCACGACCGGGCCTATCGCCCAGAACGCGTTCTGGGTGTCGTCGATGGTCCTGGCCGGCTTCGCGATCACCACGTTTTTCCAGCACGCGGGTCCCACGTGGCGCTGGCTGCTCGCCGGCGTCGTCGTCTACGTCGGTGCCGCCCTGCTGAGCCTTCGCCCGCAGGATGCCGGCAGCCGCATCGTGCTGTTGTCGGCCACCCACGTCGTCTGTTCGGCGCTGGCGCTGCGCGCGCTGTGGCTGGGGGCCTCGTCGCGCACCGCGCTCGGCGCCGTGCTGATGGCCGCCGGGCTCGGCGTGCTGCTGGCCTCGTCCGTCTATCGCGGTTTGCTGGCGCTGCTGGGCGGCGGCGCGGCGGTGGCCTTTAGCGCGGGCGCGCTGGCCGTACCGCTGTTCCAGTCGATGCTGATCCTGTCGCTGCTCGCGGTGACGCTCGGCCTGATCCTGCTGGCCGCAGATCGCCTGCGCCGCAGCATCGAGCAGCTCGCCACGCACGACATGCTCACCGGCCTGCTGAACCGCCGCGGCTTCGCCGACCGCTCCGGCGCGCTGCTCGCCGGCGCGCGGCGTCGCGGCGAGTCGGTGGCGCTGGCCCTGCTCGACCTCGACGACTTCAAGCGGGTCAATGACGAGCACGGCCATGACGTCGGCGACCGGCTGCTGGCCGACGTGGGCGAGGTGCTGGGCCGCAACGCGCGCGAGCAGGACGTGGTGGCGCGCCTCGGTGGCGAGGAATTCGCCGTGCTGATGCCCGACACTGGCCTCGACGGCGCGGTTCGCCTCGCCGAGCGCTTGCGCGTCGCGCTCGCCGAGCGCCTGCGCGTCGACGGCGGCACGCAGGCCGTCACTGCCAGCGTCGGGCTCGCGGTGCGCATCTCGCCCACCTCGGTGCAGTCGCTGTACAGCGCCGCCGACCGGTCGCTGTACGCGGCGAAAGCCGCCGGCAAGAACCGCGTCGCCGATCCGGCGGGCTGAGTGCGCCCGCTACACTCGGCACATGGCCGATCCCACTCCGCTGACCGTGCTGCGCGCGGCGCTGCCGCGCCTTCTCGAGGCGCTGCCGGCGTCTGCGGGCGTCGAGGTGCTGCGCGCGCTGCCCGGGGCCGCGCAGGACGCGCCCGCATCGCTGCGCTGGCGCGGCGAGCAGACCTTCCGTCCGCTGCATGCCGCGCTTCGCGCCGAAGGTTTCGACATCAGAAGCGAGGGCGCGACCGATGCCGACCGGCGTGCGCCGCTGCCGGCGGCCGAAGCGGTGTTCGTGCTGATGCCGCGATCGCGCGACGAAGGCCGCGCGCTGCTGGCGCGCGCCGTTCGCGACGTGGCGGTCGGCGGCATCGTCGCCGGCGCGGCACTCAACGATGAGGGCGCACGCAGCTTCGAGAAGGACCTGGCCCGACTGCTGCCGCTGGCCGGGCAGCTCAGCAAGGCGCACGGTCGGGCGTTCTGGACGGTGCCACGGCCCGCCGTGCTGCCCGATGCGACGTCGGCGCTTGTCGAGGCCTGGCTCGCGGCCGATGCGCCGCATCGCGACGCGACCAGTGGCCTGTGGCAGCGACCCGGCGTGTTCAACGAAGGCCGCCTCGACGCGGGATCGGCGCTGCTGATCGCGCACCTGCCGCCAACCCTGGACGGCGCCGTGGCGGATCTCGGCGCCGGTACCGGCCTGCTCTCCCTGGCCGTTCTCGAGCGCTGCGCCGGCGTGCGGTCGCTCGATCTGTTCGAAGCGGAAGCGCGCGCGCTCGATCTCGCGCGCTGCAACCTCGCCGAGGCCCGCGTGCCGGTGCGCTTCCACTGGCACGACGTCGCCGGCGGCGTGCCGGGGCGCTTCGATACCGTGATCTGCAACCCGCCCTTCCATGTCGGCAGCCGCGGCGTGCCGGCGCTTGGTCGAGCATTCATCGCCGCGGCGGCCCGCGCGTTGACGCGCGATGGGCAACTGCTGCTGGTCGCCAACCGCCATCTGCCCTATGAAGACGCGCTGCGCGAGGTGTTCGGCCGCGGTGAACTGCTGGCCGAACAGGCCGGCTTCAAGGTCTACCGGGCGTGGGCGCCGGCGCCGTGAGCGGGAGGGCGGTGAGGCTGCGGCAGTACCTGCAGTCGCTGGGCTACGGCACCCGCCGCGATGTGGAGGCGCTGATCGCCGAGGGTCGCGTGACCGGCGTGGACGGTGAAGCGCTGTATGTCGACGATGAGGTGGGCGACGGGCCGCCGAGCCGCGGCGGGCATCGCCTGCCGCACGACGCGATCCGCATCGACGGTGCGGCGCTCGATCACCCGCCCGGCCTGCTGGCGGCGCTGCACAAACCGGTCGGCGTGACGTGCTCGACGAAAGATCCGGGGCGCCTGGTCTACGACCTGCTGCCCTCCCGCTGGACGGCGCGCGACCCGATCGTTTCGCCGGTCGGACGGCTGGACAAGGACACCTCGGGCCTGCTGCTGTTCACCGACGACGGCCAGCGGCTGCATCGGCTCACCAGCCCGAAACACCACCAGCCGAAGGTGTATCGCGTCGGGCTTGCGGAGGACCTGCGCGGCACGGAAACGGCCCTGTTCGCTGCTGGCACGCTCATGCTCGACGGCGAGCACAAACCGCTGCTGCCCGCCGCGCTCGAGGTGTTGGGGCCGCGCGACGCGCGACTGACGCTGCACGAAGGCCGCTACCACCAGGTGCGGCGGATGTTCGCCGCGACCGGTAACGCGGTCGTCGCGCTGCATCGCGAGGCGATCGGCGGCTTGAGCCTCGAGGCCCTCGGGCTGGCGGAGGGCGAGTGGCGGATGCTGACGGCGGAAGAGCGGGCGCTGCTGGGAGCCTGACGGCTCAACCCGCTTCCGGCGTCTCCCGCCGCTCGAAGTAGCGGTGGTGGCGCAGATGGTCGGTGTACGGCCCGACGTGGAAGTAGGCCTTCCCGCCGCGACGACCCTGCTGCTGGCAGGGCAGCTCGTGCAAGGCTTTCGGGTTGTTGACGTAGAAATGCGGGATCTTGTCGCGGAATGGCGCGAGGATCGCTGGGCCGCATTCGACCCCGTCGTAGGCGTCGAAGCCGAAGGCCGGATCGCCGATGTTGAAGTCGTCGATGCAGACGACGCCGTTGTCGATCAATGCCAGTTCGCGCTGCAGCGGCCAGGCCTTGTACCAGTGCGCGTCGAGGTAGAAGAGCGGACAGCGGAAGCGGTCCTTGTAGCGTGCGAGCAGGTCCGGCGAGTCGGCCATCTCGACGATCACGTGCGGCATGAAGCCGACGCGCCGGTGCGTGGTCGCCACGTAGCGCTCGACCACGTCGCAGGTGACGATGGTGAGCCCCGGATAGGCGCGCGCCAGGTACTCGGTGGTGTCGCCCATGTTGCAACCGGTCTCGATGACCGCGTCGCACTGGTAGCGCTCGATCAGCAGGTCGAATTCGAGCGCCGTGGTGATGTCGAAGCCGAACGGGCCGCCGCCATCGCTGAGCTCGGTCGCGCCGAGCCGGTCGATCCGATAGAAATGCCGGTAGACGTTGTCACTGCTCATCCTGGCCTCGCGGGCTTACAGCGCGTAGCCGAACTGCTGGCGGAATTGCTCGGCGAACTGGGCGTAGTCGAAGCGCTGGTTCTGCGGCCCCAGGTGCTCGATCTTCAGGGCGCCCATCAGGCTGGCGATGCGACCCGAGGTGGCGAGGTCGAGGCCGTTCATGAAGCCGAAGATCAGGCCGGCGCGGTAGGCGTCGCCGCAGCCTGTCGGGTCGACCACGCGCATGGCCGTGGCCGAGGGGATGTGGATCATGCCGTCCGGCGTGTGCACCTCGGAGCCCTTTGGGCCGCGGGTGATGAAGTAGGCCTTGACCTTCTTCGCGATCACGTCCGCCGACCACCCGGTGCGCTCCTGCAGCAGGCTCGACTCGTAGTCGTTGACGGTGACGTAGGTGGCCTGGTCGATCATCCGGCGCAGCTCCTCGCCGTTGTACAGCGGCATGGCCTGGCCGGGGTCGAAGATGAAGGGGATGCCGCATTCGGCGAACTCGGCGCAGTTCTGCAGCATGGCCTCGTAACCGTCCGGCCCGACGATGCCGAAGCCGACGCCCGGCACGTCGCGGACGTGGTTTTCGTAGCTGCGCATCATCGCGCCCGGATGGAAGGCGGTGATCTGGTTGTCGTCGAGGTCGGTGGTGATGAAGGCCTGCGCGGTGTAGAGATCGGTGATCTCCTTCACATGCGCGAGCGGGATGCCGAGCTCGTTGAAATGCGCGCGGTAGGGCCCGAAATCGGCGCCCACCGTGGCCATCGGCAGCGGCTTGCCGCCCAGAAGGTGCAGGTTGTAGGCGATGTTGCCGGCGCAGCCGCCGAACTCGCGGCGCATCCGCGGCACCAGGAAGGACACATTCAGGATGTGCACCTTGTCGGGGAGGATGTGGTTCTTGAACTGGTCCGGGAACACCATGATGGTGTCGTAGGCCAGCGAGCCGCAGATCAGGGCAGCGCTCATCGGTGGTCGGTCTCGGCGTCGGCAGCGGGCCCGGCGCGGCCGGGCGGGCCGCGAAGGATACCCGCATTAACGGGCTTTTTCCTTGTGGGGCAGGGCGACCGGTTGCTACCCTTGCACGCTTGTTTCCAGCGACTTTCCGGCCCAATCCCCGATGTTCAAGAAGCTCCGCGGCCTGTTCTCCAACGACCTGTCGATCGACCTCGGCACGGCCAACACCCTGATCTACGTCCGCGGGCAGGGCATCGTCCTCAACGAACCCTCCGTGGTCGCCGTCCGCCAGGACCGCGGCGTCGGCTCGGCCAAATCGGTCGCGGCGGTGGGCGCGGAGGCCAAGCGCATGCTGGGCCGCACGCCGGGCAACATCATGACCATCCGGCCGATGAAGGACGGCGTCATCGCCGACTTCACGTACACCGAGGAGATGCTCAAGCACTTCATCCGCAAGGTGCACACCAGCCGGCTCCTGCGCCCCAGCCCGCGCGTGCTGATCTGCGTGCCCTGCGGCTCGACCCAGGTCGAACGCCGCGCCATCAAGGAATCGGCGCTCGAGGCCGGCGCCCGCGACGTGTTCCTGATCGAAGAGCCCATGGCCGCGGCGATCGGTGCCGGCATCCCGGTCGGCGAGGCCTCGGGCTCGATGGTCATCGACATCGGCGGCGGCACCACCGAGGTCGCGGTGATCTCGCTCAACGGCATCGTCTACTCGCAGTCGGTGCGCATCGGCGGCGACCGCTTCGACGAGGGCATCATCAACTACGTGCGCCGCAACCACGGCACGCTGATCGGCGAGGCCACCGCCGAGCGCATCAAGCTCGAGATCGGCTGCGCCTACCCGCAGTCGGAGAACCGCAGCATGGAGGTCTCCGGCCGCAACCTTGCCGAAGGCGTGCCGCGCAACGTCACCATCACCTCGGCCGAAGTGCTGGAGGCGCTGCACGAGCCGCTCTCGGGCATCGTCACCGCGGTGAAGCAGGCGCTCGAACAGACCCCGCCCGAGCTCTGCGCCGACGTCGCCGAGCGCGGCATCGTGCTCACCGGCGGCGGCGCGCTGCTGAAGGATCTCGACCGGCTGATTTCCGAGGAAACCGGCCTGTCGGTGCACGTGGCCGACGACCCGCTGACCTGCGTCGCCCGCGGCGGCGGCCGCGCGCTCGAGCTGGTCGACATGACCGGCAACGAATTCTTCTCGCCGGACTGAGGCGCGGCGCGCAGGCGTCGCACCGGCACCCGTGATCCACTCCGGTTCGCCAGCGCCGAAGCTCTCGGAAGCGGCCGCCGGCACGCTGCCGCTGCTGGCCTGCATCACCCTTTCCGCCGTGCTGATGGTGGCCGACCACCGCGGCGACCTGTCGCCGAAGCTGCGCGGCGCGATCTCGACCGCCGTCGAGCCGATCTGGCGTTTCGCGGCGCTGCCGGCCGCGCTGTGGCGATGGGCCGACACCGCGCTCAGCCGGCAGCAGGTGCTGGCCGAGGAAACCGTCGAGCTCCGTCGCGAACTGCAGCTGCGCGACGCCCAGCTGGCGCGCCTTGAAGCCGTCGCCCGCGAGAACCAGCGCCTGCGCGCCCTGCTCGGCGGCAAGGCCGACTTCCGGCTCGCCGTGCAGATGGCCGGCATCGTCGACGTCGATCTCGACCCGTGGCGGCAGCGCGTGCGGCTCGACCGCGGCTCTGCCGAGGGCGTCGAAGTCGGGCAGGCGGTGATCGACGCCGGCGGCATGCTCGGCCAGGTGGTGCAGGTGTCGGAGCATGGCGCGACGGCCCTGCTGCTGACCGACGCCAGCCACTCGGTGCCGGTGCAGGTGGTGCGCACCGGGCTGCGCCTCGTGGCCGTTGGCACCGGAAAGAGCGACAGCCTGCGCGTGCCGAACATCCCGCAGTCGGCCGACATCCGCGAAGGCGATCTGCTGGTGACCTCAGGCATCGGCGGTCGGTTTCCGGCGGGCTTCGCCGTCGGCACCGTGCGCGCGGTCGGCGCCGACGACACCCGGCTGTTCCTCGTGGCCGACGTGACGCCGGCTGCACAGCTCGACCGCGGCCTCGAGGTGCTGCTGGTGATGCGTGGCGACATCGACGTCGAGATCGGGCCGCCGATCCCGCCGGGCTACGTCGATCCGGCGCCCGCGGCCGAGGCCGGGCCGGGCGAGGCGGCCGCGCCGCCGCCGACCGCCGCGGAGCCGGCCGAATGAACCGCGACACGCCCGTCTGGCTGCGCCTCGGCAGCCTGGTCTTCGGCCTGCTGTTCCTCGTGCTGCCGCTGCCCACGCCGTTCGACACCCTGCGTCCGCACCTGCTGGCGCTGGCGCTGATCTACTGGGCGCTGGAATCCCCCGGCCGGGGCGGCATGGCGCTGGCGTGGGTGGTCGGCCTGCTGGCCGACGTCGTGGCCGGCACCCTGCTTGGCGAGCAGGCGCTGCGGATGGCGGTGCTGGTGTTCCTCGTGCAGCGTTTCCGCGCGCAGTTGCGCTTCTTCCCGCTGTGGCAGCAGTCGGCGGCGGTCGGCCTGCTGCTGCTGAACGACCTCGCGCTGATGACCTCGATCCGGCTGATCGCCGGCGCCGGCCTGCCGGGCTGGGGCCAGGCGCTGGCGCCGCTGGTCGGGCTGGCGATGTGGCCGTGGTGGTTCCTGCTGCTGGACGCGCTGCGCCTGCGGCATCGCGAGCGGGCCGGCGGCCGATGAGGCGCTGGCGCGCCCGGCCGGTGCGCAACCCTGCCGCCGAGGGCGAGCAGTTCCGCCGCCGCGCGCTGCTCTCCGGGCTCGGCGTCGGCGCGGCCCTGCTGGCGCTCGCGATCGGCTACGGCCGGCTGCAGATCCAGCAGCACGAGGAATACGCGACCCGCTCGGAGGAGAACCGGATCCGGCTCGACCCGATCGTTCCCGCGCGCGGCCTCGTCTACGACCGCAACGGCGTGCTGCTGGCCGACAACGCGCCCGCCTACCGGCTCGACATCGTGCCCGAGCGCGTCGACGACATGCCGCAGCTTCTGGCGGCGCTGCGTGAGCGCGTGGCGCTTTCGGAGGACGAGATCCGCCGCTTCGAGAACGCGCGCAAGGGGTCGCGGCGCTTCAAGCCGATCGCGCTGAAGCTGCGCCTTTCCGAGGAGGAGATCGCGCGGCTCGCGGTCGACCGCCACCGCTTTCCCGGCGTCGAGGTGGTGCCCTACCTGACGCGGCGCTACCCGTTCGGCGATCTGGCGGCGCACATCGTCGGCTACGTCGGGCGCATCGACCAGGACGATATCGACGCGATGGCGTCGCGCGGCGAATCGCGCTTCGCGGCGCTGCCGCACATCGGCAAGACCGGGCTGGAGCGCTACTACGAAGCGCGGCTGCGCGGTGACGTCGGCTACCAGGAAGTCGAAACCAACGTCGAGAACCGCCCGCTGCGCGTGCTGCGCCGCCACGACGCCCAGCCCGGCGCCGACCTGCACCTGAGCATCGACATCACGCTGCAGCAGGCGATGGTCGAGGCCTTCCAGGGCCAGCACGGCGCCGCCATCGCCATCGATCCGGCCAGCGGGGAGATCCTCGCGATGGTCAGCCTGCCGAGCTACGACCCGAACCTGTTCGTCGGCGGCATCTCGTTCCGCGATTACAAGGCCCTGAACGAGGACCCGGCGCGGCCGCTGTTCAACCGCAACGTGCTTGGCGGCTTTCCGCCGGGCTCGACGCTGAAGCCCTTCATGGCCTTGGCCGGGCTGAAGGAAGGGCTGATCACCCCGGAAAGCACGGTGTTCTCCAGCGGCGAGTTCCGGCTGCCCGGTGCTGCTCGCGGATACCGTGACTGGCGCCCCGGCGGCCACGGAACGATCAATCTGCGCGAGTCGTTGGCGCAGTCGGTCAACACGTACTACTTCGACCTGGCGATGAAGCTCGGCATCGACCGCATCAGCGCCGATTTCGACCGCATGGGCTTCGGCCGGCCGACGGGCATCGACCTGACTGGCGAGGCCGCCGGCGTGCTGCCGAGCCGAGCGTGGAAACAGCGCCGCTTCAAGCAGGGATGGTTCCCGGGCGAGACGGTGATCGCCGGCATCGGCCAGGGCTATTGGGTGACCACGCCGCTGCAGCTCGCCCAGGGCACGGCGATGCTCGCCGGCGACGGGCTGCTGCGCCGCCCGCACCTCGTGCGCGCCACGCAGGCCGGGTTCGGTGCGCCGCGCGTGCCGGAGCCGCAGCCGGCTGCGCTGCGCGTGGTCGACGACCCGCAGCATCTGGCTGCGGTCAACGACGGTCTCGTCGCGACGATGCACGGGCCGACCGGTTCCGGCGCACGCGCCGCTGCCGGAGCCTGGTACCGCATGGCCGGCAAGACCGGCACCGCGCAGCGGGTCAGTCGGCAAGGCGCGGAGCGACTCGATCCGAACAGGCTGCCGTACCACCTGCGCCACCAGGCGCTGTTCGTCGGCTACGCGCCGGCGGACAAGCCGACGATCGCGCTGGCGCTGGTCGTCGAACACGGCGGCTCCGGCTCGCTGGCCGCGGCGCCGGTCGCACGGCGAATTTTCGACGCCTGGATCGGGCCGCCACCCGCCCCATCCGTCGAGCCCGTCGCCGCGGAGCCGCGTCCATGAACGTGCTGATCCGCGCGCTCGGCGCCTTCGCGTGGCGCTGGCTCGACAAGCTCGATCTGCCGCTGCTGCTCGGACTCGTCGCGATCATGGGCATCAGCCTCGTCGTGCAGGCCAGCGCGGGCGGCGATGCGGCCTCGGTGCTGAAGCAGGCCGCGCGCTTCGCCGTCGGTCTCGCGGCGCTGGTTGTGCTGTCGCGCTTCGCGCCGTCGACCCTGCGGCAGTGGACCCCGCTGGCCTACGTTGCCAGCCTCGCGCTGCTCGGGCTGGTGTTCTTGATCGGCACCGGGCGCAGCGCGAACCTGTGGATCGACCTCAAGATTTTCTACCTGCAGCCCGGCGAGCTGCTGAAGCTCAGCGTGCCGATGATGGTGGCGTGGTTCCTGCACCAGGCCTTCCTGCCGCCCTCATGGCGCACGCTGGCGATCAGCGCCGCGATCATCGGCCTGCCGGTGGGCCTCACCGTGCTGCAGCCCGACTTCGGCACCGGCCTGCTGGTGGGCGCGTCCGGCGTGTTCGCGGTGTTCCTCGCCGGCATCGCGTGGTGGCGCATCGGCGTGTTCGCCGGCCTCGGGCTCGCTGCGCTGCCGATCGGCTGGCAGTTCCTGATGCCGTACCAGAAGGCGCGGGTGTTCACCTTCCTCGACCCCGAATCCGACCCGCTCGGCGAAGGCTGGAACATCATCCAGTCCAAGATCGCGATCGGCTCGGGCGGCGCGACCGGCAAGGGCTGGGGGCAGGGCACGCAGGCGCACCTCGATTTCCTGCCCGAGCACACCACCGATTTCGTGTTCTCGGTGTACTCCGAGGAGTTCGGCTGGCTCGGTGTGCTGGTGCTGCTGGGCCTGTACTTCTTCGTCGTCGCGCGCTCGCTGTGGCTGGCGTCGCAGGCCCGCGACACCTACGGCCGGCTGCTCGCCGGCGCGCTCGCGCTGACGTTCTCGGTCTACGTGATCGTCAACGCGGGCATGGTCGCCGGCTTCCTCCCCGTGGTCGGGGTGCCGATGCCGCTGCTGAGCTACGGCGGCACCTCGGCCGTGTCGCTGCTGGCGGGCTTCGGCATCGTGATGGCCGCGGGGGCGCATCGACGGACGTGGGGGGGGTGAACGGGGTCGCGAGCGCTCGCGCACAGCGCCAAGGCCGGCATGCGAGGCTGGCCCGCCCCGTCACCTACCGGATGAACTGCCCGGCGGTCGACCCGAAGGCGACATCCCTGTCGCTCGGGTCGATGGCGCATCCTGCGCCACCGCTTCGCGGCTTGCGCCTGATGATCCGGCCGGGGCTCCTTATTCGCCTCGCATGCCGGCCTCGGTGCTGGCGCGGCGCTCCACCACCCACCCCGCGACCCCTGCACGTGCGCGCGTGTCGCGAGACTGCCGACGTGTCGCGCGAACTCGGACTTGCCCGGAACTCGCGACCTTGCGCGGGACGGCACGTGTGCGGCGAATAAGGAGCCCCGGCGCGCATTTGAGGCGCTAGCCCCGCAAGGGGTCGCGCAGGGGTGAGGCGACATCGCACAGCGAGCAACGCTCGCTGATGTCGACGAACGCCCGCCGCGCAGCGGCGGGCCGGACGGGCGAAGCCGGCGCGATCCGGCCGAGCGACAGCGACGTTGCCTTCGGCCGGACCGCCGGCAATCTCGCAATGAAGGTGACGGGGCGGGCCAGCCGCGCACGGGCCGTTCTGCGCACCATTCGCGAGCTCTCCTCGCACAGTCCCCATGCGACCGCATGGTAAATTCCGCATCACAGCGCGCCCGTCGTCGCGCGGATGTCCGGCCTGATCCCGATGCGTTTCGCCCCGTTGTCCGCCGCGCTGCTCGCGGCTCTCGCCCTCCCGGCTTCGGCCGCCGAGACCGACCCCGCGGCGAAGTCGGCCTTCATTGCCGAAGCCAGCGCCAAGTACGGGCTCACCCACGCCGAGATCGAAGGCTGGCTCGCGAAGGCGACCTACCAGCAGAGCATCGTCAACGCGATGTCGCGGCCGGCCGAGCGCGTCAAGCCGTGGAAGGACTACCGCCCGATCTTCATTACCGATGCGCGCGTGGCCGGCGGTCGGCGCTTCCTCGCCGAGCACCGCGACGCGCTGCAGAAGGTCGAAGACGACACCGGCGTGCCGAAGCAGTACATCGTCGCGATCATCGGTGTGGAAACGGCGTACGGCCGCATCACCGGCAGCTTCGAGGTGCTCGACGCGCTGTACACGCTGGGCTTCCACTACCCGAAGCTCGGCGACGCCGAGCGCGAGGCGCGCCGCGGTGCGTTCTTCCGCGATGAGCTGGCGCAGTCGCTGCTGCTGGCCCGCGAGGAGGGCATCGACATCCCGGCGCAGAAGGGCAGCTACGCCGGCGCGATGGGCTGGGGGCAGTTCATGCCGTCGAGCTACCGCGCCTACGCGAAGGACGGCGACGGCGACGGCAAGCGCGACCTGTTCGGCTCGCTGCCGGACGTGTTCGCGTCGATCGCCAACTACTTCATCGCGCACGGCTGGGAGAAGGGCAGCCCCGTGGTCGCTCGCGCCACCGCGAACGAGGGCGCGGCCTTCGTGCCGCCCGATCTCGAGCCGCGCTACGGTCTCGCGGAGCTCGGCGCGAAGGGCTTCCGGCCTTCCGAAGCGCAGGGCCACGACGCGCCGGCCACGCTGGTCACGCTCGAAGGCGCGCAGGGCACCGAGCACTGGCTCGGCTTCCGCAACTTCTACGTGATCACCCGCTACAACCGTTCGCCGATGTACGCGCTGGCCGTGCACCAGCTCGCCGACGAGATCATCGCCGGCGACGCGGCACCGGCCGCCGTCGAGGCGCCCGCAACGACGGCATCGGGCGGTCGATGAGCGAGGCCCTGCGCGCGCCACCGGCCGCGATGCGCGTCGCCGCGGTCACGCTGCTCTCGGCGCTGCTCGCCGCCTGCGGCAGCGCGCCGAAACCGAAGCCCGATCCCTACGCCGACGATGCCGGCAGCCGCGCACATCCGCTGCGCGACGCCGGCGCAGCGAGCGTCGACGCGCTGCCGCCGGCGCCGAACTGCGTGCCGCTCCGCGAGCATGACGAATCGCTGTACACGGCCGGTGGCCTGTACGCGCCCGGCGTGGCGGACTCCGCGCCGCCCGTGGCCATCGACGTGTCGAACATCCCCGAGCCCACGCCGCGCCGCGAGCCGAAATCGCGCTACGGCAATCGCGAGAGCTACACCGTGCTCGGCCGCACCTACCGCGTGATGCGCTCCGCCGAGGGCTACCAGGAGCGCGGCATCGCCAGCTGGTACGGCTACAAGTTCCACGGCCGCCACACCTCCAGTCGCGAGCGCTACGACATGTGCGCCTTCACCGCCGCGCACAAGACGCTGCCGCTGCCGAGCTACGTGCGCGTCACCAACCTCGACAACGGCCGCAGCGTGGTCGTGCGCGTCAACGACCGCGGCCCGTTCCACGCCGGCCGCATCATCGATTTGAGCTACGCCGCCGCCACGCGCCTCGACATGAAGCAGGCGGGCACGGCGCGCGTCGAAGTGACCGCGCTGATGGGCCCGGACGACACGCGCCTCGCCGACGCGGTGCCAGCGACGCCTTCGCCTTCCGCGCGCAGCGCCGCCACGCCGCAGAACCGCTGGGCCGGCCCGGTGCCGCCAGCACCCGCGCGCCCGTCGCCGCGCACGTTCATGGCCAGCGATCGCGGCCCGCAGGTCGTCCAGGTCGGCAGCTTCGGGGATCGCGACAACGCCAAGCGTCTGGTCGAGCGTCTCGACGACGCCGGCTTCGACGGTGCCGAGCTCGACCACGCCGTCGTCAACGAGCGCAGCGTCTGGCGCGTGCGCTTCCCCGCGCAGGCCGTCGACACCGCGCAGGCGCTGGCCGCGCGCATCGCCGAGGCCGGCCTCGCGACGCCGCGGCTGTTCGGCGCCGAGCCCTGATGCCCTCGCGGCGGCGCCTGTTCCAGCCCACGATTCAGGCGTCGCGGCTTACTCTTCCACCCTCGACGCGCGGTCGCGCGTCCTGAACCCCGGAGTCCTCTCGTCCCATGCGTCGCCCGTCCTTGCTCGCCCTTCCGCTGCTGCTCGCTTCGTCGATCGCCATGGCCCAGGTGCCGTCACCGCAGCCGGTGCCCGCGCCCGTGCCGCAGGCATCGGCGCCGGTCGTCGGGCCGGTGGCCATTCCGCCCGCGCCGGCGTCGCAGGGTGCGGCGTGGATCCTGATGGATGCCACCAGCGGCCAGGTGCTCGCCGGCCAGAACATCGACACGCCGCGTTCGCCGGCGTCGATGACGAAGGTGATGACGGCCTACGTGATCGCCGCCGAGCTGGCCGCCGGCCGCATCAAGAGGGACGACCAGGTGCTGATCTCCGAACGCGCCTGGCGCGAGGGCGGTGCCGGCACCACCGGCAGCTATTCGGGCTTCGACGTCAACACCCGCGCGCCGCTCGACGCCGTGCTCACCGGCATGGTCGTGCAGAGCGGCAACGACGCGTCGATCGCGATGGCCGAGCACGTCGCCGGCACGCAGGAGGCTTTCGCCGACCTGATGAACAGCTACGCGAAGAAGCTCGGCATGACGAACTCGCGCTTCGTCAACGCCCACGGCCTCGACGCCGAGGGGCAGGTCATCACCGCGCGCGACATGGCCCTGCTGGCCCGCGCGCTGATCCGCGATTTCCCCGAGGCGTACGCGCTGCATTCGCTGAAGGAATTCACCTGGAACGGCATCACCCAGCACAACCGCAACGGCCTGCTGTGGAAGGACCCGACCGTCGACGGCATCAAGACCGGGCACACCAGCACCGCCGGCTACAACCTCGCAGCCTCGGCCAAGCGCGGCGACATGCGCCTGATCTCCGTCGTCATGGGCATCGAAACCAGCTCGCGCTCCGACGCCTTCCGCATCCGCGAGGGCGACAACCTCGCGCTGCTGAACTGGGGCTTCCGCTTCTACGAGACGCACGCGCTGTTCGGCAGCGCCGCCGCGCTCGCCACCCAGCCGCTGTTCAAGGGCGACGTCGACACCGTGGAACTCGGCGTCACCACGCCGGTGCTGGTCACGCTACCGCGCGGCCGCTACGCCGACCTGAAGCCGCTGATCGACGTGCCGAAGCAGATCGTGGCTCCGATCACCCAAGGCCAGGCCATCGGCACCGTGCGCGTGATGCTCGACGGCAAGGAGGTGGCCAGCGCGCCGCTGGTCGCGCTGAAGCCGGTCGCCGAAGCCGGCTTCGTCGGCCGCATGGTTGACGAGTTCGTGATGTGGTGGAACGCCGAGTAATCGCCGAGGGCGCGCATGTCGATCACCTCCGACAACCCCGAGCATGGGCTGCAGTTTCCCGGCACGTTCGAGATCAGCGCGATGGGTGCGGCGGGTGCGGGCCTCGATGAAAAGATCGTCGCGGCGCTCGAAGCCGCCGGCCTCGTCGTGCACCGCGAGCGGCACCGCAGCCGGCCGTCGTCGAAGGGCAACTGGGTGTCCGTCACCTACGCCTTCGACGCCGCCTCGCGCGCCGACTACGAGAAAGCGCACGACGTGCTGCGCGCCCTGCCTGAAGTGAAGTGGACGCTGTAGCACCGGTTGCTGCGTCGCCGCGCGACGCGCTTCGTCCGCTGCGCGTGCGCTGGCTCGGGCGGCAGGCCTACGAACCGGTGTGGCGCGCGATGCAGCGCTTCACCGATGCGCGCGGCGCCGACACCGTCGACGAGCTGTGGGTCGTTGAACACCATCCGGTATTCACGCTCGGCCAGGCCGGCAAGCCGGAGCACGTGCTGGCGGCTGGCGACATCCCGGTGATTCCGGTCGACCGCGGCGGGCAGGTGACCTACCACGGCCCCGGCCAGCTCGTCGTTTACCCGCTCGTGGACCTGCGGCGTTTGGGGATTGGCGTGAAGGCGCTGGTGGAGCGCATCGAGCAGGCCATCATCGACACCTGTGCCCGCTACGGCATCGCGGTGTTCCGTCGTGAAGGCGCGCCGGGCGTGTACACGGCGGACGGCGCCAAGATCGCCGCGCTCGGCCTGCGGGTGCGGCGTGGATGCAGCTTCCACGGCCTCGCCTTCAACGTCGCGATGGACCTCGAGCCGTTCCAGCGCATCAACCCCTGCGGCTACGCCGGGCAGCCGGTGACCGCGCTGCTAGACTGCGGTGGCCCCGGCGATCTGCGCCTTGTGGCCGCGGTGCTGGTGCCCCATCTCGCTGATCAGCTCGGCATCAAAGCCGAGTGGCACGACGACCTTCCCGACCTCGCCTGACCATGTCCACGCCGACCAAGACCATCCCGCTGACCGTGCTGACGCCCGACGCGCTCGAGGCCGGCAAGAAGCAGCTTGGCGGCGACAAGATCGGCCGCAGCCCGGTGCAGTTCGAGGAGGCGCCGAAGCTGCGCAAACCCTCGTGGATCCGCGTGCGCATCCCGGCCGGCAACGCCGTGCAGCAGGTGAAGGCCAAGCTGCGCGAGAACGCGCTGGTCACCGTCTGCGAAGAAGCGAGCTGCCCGAACATCCACGAGTGCTTCAGCCACGGCACCGCCACCTTCATGATCCTCGGCGCGGTGTGCACGCGCCGCTGCAGCTTCTGCGACGTGGCCCACGGCCGCCCGAAGCCGCCCGACGCCGAGGAGCCCGCCAAGCTCGCGCGCACCATCGCCGACATGCGCCTGAAGTACGTCGTTATCACCTCGGTGGACCGCGACGACCTCAAGGACGGTGGCGCGCAGCACTTCGTCGACTGCATCCGCGAGGCCCGCGCGCTCTCGCCTGCGCTGAAGATCGAGATCCTGACGCCGGATTTCCGCGGCAAGGGCCGCATGGACCGCGCGCTGGAGATCCTGCGCGAGTGCCCGCCGGACGTCTTCAACCACAACCTCGAGACCGTCGAGCCGCTGTATCCGAACGTGCGCCCCGGCGCCGACTACGCGTGGTCGCTGACCCTGCTCAAGCGCTTCAAGGCCCAGCATCCAGCGGTGCCGACCAAGAGCGGCATCATGCTGGGCTTGGGCGAAACGATGGATCAGGTGAAGGAGTGCTTGGCGCACCTGCGTGAGCACGATGTCGACATGATCACCATTGGCCAGTACCTGCAGCCCACGCCGCATCATCATCCCGTGATGAGGTATTGGACGCCCGAGGAGTTCAAGGAACTCGAGACCTTCGGCAACGGTCTGGGTTTCAGCCACGTCGCGTCCGGGCCGATGGTGCGTTCGTCCTACCACGCCGACCGTTCGGCGGCCGAGGCCGGCGTCCTCGCCTGATGCGACGTCCGGCACATTGACCGGCGGCCCAATCGCGGCATGCTGCATCGAACGGACGGACCAAACCCCATGCTGAAGCCGCTGCCCTTTTTCCTCGCTCTCGCCCTGCCGCTGGCGCTCGCCGGCGCGGCGCTGTCGCCGCAGGCGGCCACGGGCACTGCCGCGGCCTCAGCCGCCACCGCCGCGACCCCCCCGTTCCGGCCCACGGTCGACCAGCAGGGCGCGGCGCGCATGGTCTACGGCGTTCTGTCCGACAGCCGCTACGCGTACTCGCCGAAGCCGCTCGACGACACGATGAGCGCGGCCATCTTCAGCCGCTACCTCGAGAGCCTCGACGGCCAGAAGCTGTTCTTCATGCAGTCGGACATCGACGCCTTCCAGAAGAACGAGCGCCGCTTCGACGACGCCATCAAGGGCCAGAGCCTGCAGCCCGCGTTCGATCTCTACACCCGCTACATGCTGCGCGTCGCCGAGCGCGTCGCCTTCGCGCGTGAGCGCTTGAAGGGCGAATTCGATTTCAGCACCGACGAAGTGTGGCGCTACGAGCGCGAGGACGCGCCTTGGGCCACCAGCAGCGCCGAGCTCGACGCGCTGTGGGAGAAGTACGTCAAGAACGACTGGCTGCGCCTGAAGCTCGCCGGACGCGCGCCGGAGGAGATCCGCCGCACGCTCGACAAGCGCTACGCGCAGATGGGCACGCGCGTGAACCAGCTCAAGCCGGAAGATGCGTTCGAAACCTTCATGAACGCGTACACCGAGTCGATCGACCCGCACACCGGCTACATGAGCCCGCGCAGCGCGGAGAACTTCAACATGTCGATGCGCCTCTCGCTCGAGGGCATCGGCGCCGTGCTGCAGTCGCAGGACGACTACGTCGTCGTGCGCACGCTGGTGCCGGGCGGCCCCGCCGCCAAGACCGGCCAGCTCAGCGTCGGTGACCGCATCGTCGCCGTGGCGCAGGGCAACGGGCCGATGGTCGACGTGATGGGCTGGCGCATCGACGACGTCGTGCAGCTCGTTCGCGGCGCCAAGGGCACCACGGTGCGGCTCGACACCATCCCCGTGGCGAATGGCCTCGACGGCGAGCATCGCATCGTCGAGATCGTCCGCGACCGAGTGAAGCTGGAAGAGCAGGCCGCGCGGCAACAGGTCATCGACAGCGATGGCAAGCGCATCGGCGTGATCCGGCTGCCGACGTTCTATGCCGATTTCGAGGCCAAGCGTCGCGGCGATGCCGATGCGCGCTCGGCCACCAACGACGTGGCCAAGCTGCTCGCCGAGCTGAAGGAGAAGAAGGTGGACGGCGTGGTCGTCGACCTGCGCGGCAATGGCGGCGGTTCGCTGACGGAAGCCGTCGAGCTCACCGGCCTGTTCATCGACACCGGGCCGGTGGTGCAGGTGCGCGAGGCCGGTGGACGCATCAGCGTCGAGGGCGACGACGATGCCGGCGTGGCGTGGGACGGCCCGCTCGCCGTGCTGGTCGACCGCAGCTCGGCCTCGGCGTCCGAAATCTTCGCCGCCGCGATCCAGGACTACGGCCGCGGCCTGATCATCGGCGAGACGACGTTCGGCAAGGGCACGGTGCAGAACCTCATCGACCTCGACCGTTTCCAGAACAGCCGCGAGCCGCGCTTCGGCCAGCTCAAGCTCACCGTCGCGCAGTTCTTCCGCATCGACGGCGGCACCACGCAGTTCAACGGCGTCGTGCCCGACCTCGCGTTCCCGGTGACGCTGGACGCCAGCGAGTTCGGCGAAAGCAGCTACGACAACGCCCTGCCGGCCAGCCGCATCCAGCCGGCCAACCACCGCCGCTACGGCAACTTCGCGCCGATGCTGCTGTCGCTCGCGCAGCGCCACGAGGCGCGCATCGCGCAGGACGTCGAGTTCGGCTGGTGGCGCGACGACGTGGCGAAGTTCCGCAAGGAGCGCGAGGAAGGCACGATCTCGCTCAATGAGGCCACGCGCCGCGCTGAGCGCGAGGAAGCCGAAGCCAAGCGCGTCGCGCGCGCCGCCGAGCGCAAGCGCTTGGGTCTCGACGACAGCCTGCCGAGCCGCGCCGACGACGGCCTGCAGGCCGACGAGCGCAACGTCGCGGAGCAGGTGGCCGACGAGAAGGCCGCCGAGAACCACATCGACCCGCTGCTGCGCGAGTCCGCGCACGTGCTGGCCGACGCGCTGGGCCTGCTCGCTAGCAACCAGCGGCTCGCCGCGCAGGTGCTGCCGGAATCGCGCAAGGCCACGCTCTGGGCGGATTGACGTCGTCCCGCCTCGCCGTCGCCGCCGCACTCGCGGCGGTGTACCTCGTCTGGGGCTCGACCTACCTCGCCATCGCCATCGGCGTGCAGGGCTACCCGCCCTTCGCGATGGGCGCGATCCGCATGCTCGCCGCCGGCGCGCTGTTCTACGCCGCGCTGCGCTGGCGCGGCGTGCCGCCGCCCACGAAAGCGCAGTGGCGCAACCTCGCGGCGATGGGCGTCTTCATGGTGCTGTTCGCCAACGGCCTGGTGAACCTCGCGCAGACCGAGGTGAGCAGCGGCCTCGCGGCGATCGCGGTGGCCTCGATGCCGCTGTTCGTCGCGGTGTTCTCGACGCTGAAAGGCCGCACGCTTGGCGCGCTGGAGTGGGCCGGCATCGCCATGGGCCTCGGCGGCGTCGCGCTGTTGAACCTCGGCAGCGAGCTGCGCGGCTCGCTGCTGGGCATGGTGTGTTTGATCGTCGCACCGCTGTCGTGGGCCTGGGGCTCGGTGTGGAGCCGTGACCAGGACCTGCCGTCGCCCTTCATGAGCGCCGCGGGCCAGATGCTGTGCGGCGGCGTGTGGATGGCGATGGCCTCCCTCCTGCTCGGCGAGCGCTTCGCCGGCGTGCCGCCGCTCGATTCGACGCTGGCCCTCGTCTACCTCGCGCTGTTCGGCTCGATCGTCGGCTTCACCGCCTACGTGTGGCTGCTGCATCACGTGCGCCCGGCGCTGGCGACGTCGTATGCCTATGTGAACCCGGCCATCGCCGTGCTGCTCGGCACCGTGGTGTTGAACGAGCGCTTCGATGCCGATACGTGGATCGCGATGGCGGTGATTTTGGCGAGCGTGGTGCTGGTGACGCGGGCGCCGAGGCGCATGTAGCAACTGTTCGACGCAGGCGACCGACGGCGCGCCGCCCGCGGTGCGCGGCCGGCCCGCCCCGTCACGACTTTCGTGATCGGCCTGGCGGCCCGCTCGAAGGGTACGTCCGTGTACGTCGAGCGGCGGCGCGTCCCTGCGCGGCCCTTCGGGCTTTCGCCTGATGATCCGGCCGGGGCTCCTTCACGCCGCGCACCGGGGCCGGTGCGCCGTTGGGCGAGTTCGCGGCGATGCCCAACATCGCGGCGGCGCCACGAGTCTCAACCGTCCGCGAACGCTCACGGTGCGCCGGTCGAGCTGTGGTCCGAATTCGGACTATTCCGTTGAAAAACTCCGTTTTCGGCGTCGTGGCGGGTGTGGCGCAGTCGCC